>LNFM01000957.1_pt1 | contig 68137 bp, 63 predicted proteins | sample 596031 | NCBI WGS metagenome assembly LNFM01 (sample SAMN04254537, study PRJNA301005) | activated carbon metagenome | isolation source: dual media filters at the Ann Arbor, Michigan drinking water treatment plant | place: USA: Ann Arbor
CTTTCCGCCCGCGGGTGGCGGGTGAGCGTGGTCGAGAAACTCGATGCCGCGGGCGGCCGCGCCTATGTCTACCGGCAGGACGGCTTCACCTTCGATGCGGGTCCCACCATCATCACCGCGCCCTATCTGCTGGAAGAGCTCTGGGCGATGTGCGGCAAGACACTGTCCGACGACGTCACGCTCAAGCGCATGGACCCCTTCTACGAGATCCGCTTCGATGACGGCACGGTGTTCCGCGCCTTCGACGATCTGGACCGGATGAAGGCCGAGGTGGCGCGCATCAACCCCAGCCAGGTCGAGGGCTTCGAGCGCTGCATCGCGGATTCGGAAAAAATCTACCAGGTCGCCTTCGCCGAGCTGGCCGACCAGCCCTTCCACAAATTCTGGACCATGCTGAAGGAGGCACCGGACATGCTGCGCCTGGGCGGCATGCGCAGCGTCTTCTCCAAGGTCAGCGACTATTTCACCGATGAAAAACTGCGGGTGGCCTTCAGTTTCCACCCCCTGCTGATCGGCGGCAATCCGCTGACCACCACCGCCTATTACTGCCTGATCCAGCATCTCGAACGGCTGCATGGCGTGCATTACGCGATGGGCGGCACGGGCGCGATCGCAGCCGGGCTGGTGCGCCTGGCCGAGGGCAATGGCGCGAGTTTCCGCTACAATGCGGAGGTGGCGGAAATCACCGTCGCCGGCGGCCGCGCCACCGGCGTGAAGCTGGCCGGTGGCGAGACCATCGCGGCCGATATCGTGGTCAGCAATGCCGACCCGGCCTGGACCTATTCCCGCCTGCTGAAAACCCAGCGCCGCAAGCGTTGGACCGACGGCCGGCTGTCGCGCGCGAAATATTCCATGAGCCTTTTCGTCTGGTATTTCGGCACCAATCGCCGGTTCGAGGATGTCTACCACCACGCCATGGTGCTGGGGCCGCGCTACGAGGGGCTGCTGCGCGACATCTTCTCCGGCAAGCCGCTGGTGGAGGATATGAGCCTCTACTTGCACCGGCCCTCGGCCAGCGATCCCTCGGTGGCGCCGCCGGGTTGCGACGCCTTCTACGTGCTCTCGCCGGTGCCGAACCTGACCAGCGGGACGGATTGGGCCGAGGAAGCCGAGATCTATCGCGCGAAGGTGCAACGCAGGCTGGAGGAGACGATCATGCCCGGGCTGGGCGAGGCCATCATCACCTCGCGTATGCTCACGCCGCAGGATTTCCGCGACCGGCTGCTCTCCTACCAGGGTGCCGCCTTCGCCATGCAGCCGCAGCTCTTCCAGAGCGCCTGGTTCCGCCCGCACAACAAGAGCGAGGAGGTGGAGGGGCTGTTCCTGGTCGGCGCCGGCACGCATCCCGGCGCGGGGGTGCCGGGGGTGATATCCTCCGCCCGGATTCTGGATGAGCTGGTGCCGGTGGGTGCGGAGTTTGTGCGGGGGTAGCGGGCCGCAGCGCGCCATCAGCCCCCCCCTTGAGAACCACGCGGGCATTGCCCATCTCATTCTCGCCGCGGTGCCCATGAGGGGCCGCGGCACGGCTACCGGGGTTCTCCTCGGCCCGCATTGCCCATCCGGGGATGCGATACGGCCAAAGACGCGTCCCGGCGCCGTTCACGCCAACCTTGCTTTCGAGAAGGTCTCAACATGAACACCATCGATTTCTCCCCGCTCTTCCGCACCGCCATCGGCTTTGACCGGCTGGCACGCATCGCCGAGGGTTCCCGCGCGGCGGAAGCGCAATCCTACCCTCCCTACAACATCGAGCGCGTGGGTGAGGACCAGTATGTCCTGACCATGGCCGTCGCCGGCTTCTCTGATGCCGAGATCGAGCTGGAAGTGCGCGCCGACACCCTGACCATCACCGGCAAGCCCGCGGCACCCGCCGCCGAGTCGCGCAGCTTCCTCCACCGTGGCATCGCCGGCCGCGCTTTCGAGCGTCGCTTCGTGCTGGCCGATCACCTGGTGGTGCAGGGCGCGGAGCTGGCCAATGGCCTGCTGCATGTCGCGCTGAAGCGTGAGGTGCCGGAGGCGCTGAAGCCGCGGCGGATCGCCATCAATGCCCCGGCTTCCAGCCGGCCGCAATTGGTGGAGCAGGCTGCGGCTTGAAGCCAACCTGGAAGGGGCTTTGCCCCTTCCAGACCTTCCCCACCAGGTGCCTGGGGCACCTGGACCGCCTTTAGGTTTGGTCTGCTATTCGTACCAGCCTACGTCCAGGGTGGCCACTTCGCCGAAGGTCGCATTGCGCCTCGCGGCCTCGCGAATGATCGGCCAGCTTGTTCCTGTCATCGACAGGAAGGGCCAGGGGTCGCGGCCCTCCCAGGTCGCGTCGCGCAGGGTCGCGAGCCGCCTGAGCCGGGCGAAATACCCCGCGCGGAAGGGGCGCAGCTCCGTCAGGCAGGAATAGAATTGCTGCAATTCCGGCTGGGCGCGAAAGCGCGGCGGCCGGCCCTCCAGCACCGCGGGGGCGATATCGCCCGTCTCGAAGAAATGCAGGCCGGAGGTGGCGCGCGGGTTGCACTCTATGCCCCACGGCTGCCCCGCCGCGTCGAGAATGAAATCGAAGCTGAGAAACCCCGTCCACCCCGTGCCGGCGGCGAAATCGGCAATCCAGGCCTCGGTCGCGGCATGTTCGATGCGGGCAAAGGCGATGGCGACCGAGCCTGAGAATTGCGTGCCGCGATAGAGCACATTGCCCACCACATGCCCGCCCTGCACGATCGCGCAGGAGCTGATGACCTGGCCATGCACACGGGCCTGCAGAATGGTCTCGACCGGCTCGACGGGCGGCGCCTCGCCGGCGCTGAACAACCGCACGCCGCGGCCGGAACAGGAATGCACCGGCTTGGTGATGAAATCCGCCCGCGCCGCCAGCGCCGCGGCCCCCTCGCTGCCCAGGGCGTGGGTTTCAGGCACGGCCAGCCCGAACCCCTCGGCCAGCTCGATGAAACCGCGCTTGTGATAGGCCCGTAGCACCTCCCCGGCCGGCATGGTGAAGCGCCGGACCGTCCCCGGCAGATGCGCCACATGCATCGTCTCCTCGGAGATGGGGATGACCAGCTCCACCCCCTCCTCGGCCACCACCGCCTCGAGTGCCGCGAGGTATTCCGCCTTGCCCGCGCTGGGCGGCGGAAGCTTCCGGGCGCGCGCGACGGCGCGCGATGCCGAGGTCAGGGTCCAGCCATAGGGTTCCGCCACCACCACCCGCCAGCCGGCGGCGGCAAAACTGCGCGCGACATCCAGCGCCTTCGGCAGCCGGCCCAGCGTGAGCAGGACCGTGCGCGTCATGCCAGTGGGATGCCCCTGGGGGTGACGCTGCACATCACCTGCTGCGTCGGGCGCGTGGTCAGCCGGGCCGCGGGGCGCACGCGGCCGGGCTCGGCGACATGGAAGTCGAAGCGCCGGAACAGGCGCGCGATCAGGAGCACCGCCTCGGTGGTGGCGAAGGCGGCACCGGCGCAGACCCGCGGGCCGAGGCCGAAGGGGATATAGGTGCCGGCCGTCATCTCCGCCTCGCGCTCCGGATTGAAGCGGTCGGGGTCGAAGACATGGGGGTTGGTCCAGAAGGCCTGGTGGCGGTGCAGCACCCAGGGGGCGACCATGATCATGGCGCCGCGCTTGACCTTGTGGGTGCCGATGGTCGTGGCCTCGAGCGCGACCCGCGGCAGGAAGGTGATGGGGGGGTAGAGGCGCAGGGTCTCCCGAAAGATGTTCCGCACGAAGACCAGGCGGCGGATATGCTCGAATTCGATCTCGCCCTCGCCCACCACCTCGGCGATCTCGGTGCGCAGCCGGGCCACCATGGCCGGCTGCGTCGCCAGGATGAAGAACACCCAGGTCAGCACCGAGGCCGAGGTCTCATGCCCCGCCAGGAACAGCACGCCGAGCTGGTCGATCAGCTCCTCCCGCGTGAAGGCCACGCCGTCGCTGCCGCGCGCCGCCACCACGGCGGCGGCGATGTCGTCGAATTGCGCGCCGGCGGCGAGGTGGCTGTCCAGCAGATCGCCGAGGTGGCGACGGATGGTGGCACAGGCCTCCAGCACCGAGGCTTTCTGCGGCGCGCTTTTCCAGGCCGGGTCGAAGATCAGCCGGCTGATTTCCACCTGCGCCACGCTGCGCTCGAACTCCGAGAAGGCGTCGAAGACGTCATGCGCCGCCTGGGTCTCCAGGCTGGTGGAGAACACCGTGCGGCAGATGATGTCGGCGGTGAGGTGGCTCATCGCGAGGTCGAGCGAGAAGGGTTTTCCTGCACTCTCCGCCAGCGTGGCCTCGGCCTGGTCGGCGCCGGCGACCATGTCGGGAAAGGCGCGGTTCACCCGCATCATGGTCAGCGAGGGGTCGATCATCGCCCGCTGCCTGGCCCAGGTGGCGCCGGAGCTGACAAAAATGCTGTCGCCGATCAAGGGTTCCAGGGCTTCGACCATCAGGTCGGACTTCGGAAAAATGCCCTCCGGGTCGGCCAGCACGCGGCGGACCTGGCTGGGCTCGTTCACGATCAGGATGGAGCGGCGGGACCAGCCCAGCCAGCCGATCTTCTGCCGGAAGGCCGCGGCCGGCAGCAGGCTCAGCAGGTCGCCATCGCCTTGCAGGGCGAGGCGGATCAGCGAGATCACGGCGGCATAGGAGGTCGGCCGTGGCGGGGCGAAAAGGACTGCGCTCATGGTTTTGATTGCGAAACTTTACAGTGATGAGTGTCAAGTGGCATTGTCGCACCAGGAGAACAAGAGACGCCCGATGCTGCTGATCTTCCACGCCCTGGTGGCCGCGCATATCGTGACCGGGACCACCGGCGCCATCACCTTCTGGGTGCCGGTCCTGGGCCGCAAGGGCGGTGTCGACCACCGCAAATGGGGCAAGATCTTCACCCTCGCCATGCTGGTGACCGGCAGCCTGGCGATTTGCATGAGCATCCTCACGCTGATCGAGCCGATGGGGACCCACCCGCATATGCCCGCGGGCTATGATGACGTCTTCGTCCGCGCCATTTTCGGCTGGCTGATGCTGCATATGGGCATCCTGACGGTGAACCTCGCCTGGTATGGCTGGCTGTGCGTGCTCAACCGGCGCGACCACGCGGCCAATCGCACGCCCCTGAACATGGGGCTGCAGGTGGCGGTGCTGATCGCCGCGGTGAATTGCGCGGCCCAGGGCTGGCTGGCCGGGCAGTATCTGATGATCGGGCTGGCTTTCGTGGGTGTGGCCACGGGGGTGACCAACCTCGCCTTCCTGCTCAACCCGCGCCCTGCGGCCCTGGTGTGGCAGAAGGAGCACCTGAAGGCGCTGGTTGGCGCCGGGATCAGCGTCTACACGGCGTTCTTCGCCTTCGGCTCGGTGCGGATCGTGCCAGAATTGGCGCTGAACCCCGTCCTGTGGGCAATACCGCTGACCACGGGAGTGCTGATGATCCTCTATCACTGGCGCAGGATTGGCCAGATGCGCCGCCACACGGCGTGAGGGTCCTGGTTGTCGGCGCCGGTGTCGGCGGGCTGACCGCGGCGGCCGATCTCGCGCGCCGCGGGGCCGAGGTCACCGTGCTGGAACGCGCGGCCAGCCATGGCGGCAAGATGCGGCATGTGATGGTGGAGGGCGCGGGAATCGATGGCGGCCCCACCGTCTTCACCATGCGCTGGATTTTTGAGGGCCTTTTCGCCGATGCCGGCGAAAACCTCTCCGATCACCTGCACGTCTATTCCACCGATGTGCTGGCCCGCCACGCCTGGCGCGCCGGCGGCAGGCTCGACCTCTTCGCCGATATCGAGGCCTCGGTCGACGCCATCGGCGAATTCGCCGGCGCCGCCGATGCGCGGGGCTATCGCGATTTCTGCGCCCGTGCGGCGGCGATCTACCGCACGCTGGAGGGCAGCTTCATCGGCGCCGAGAAACCCTCGCAGCTTGATCTGGTGCGGCGGGTGGGCCTCACGCGCATCGGCGAATTGTGGCGCACGGTGCCGTTCCGCACGATGTGGTCGGCGCTGGGTGATCATTTTACCGACCCCCGGCTGCGCCAGCTCTTCGGCCGCTACGCCACCTATGTCGGCTCCTCGCCCTGGTTCGCGCCGGCGACGCTGATGCTGGTTGCCCATGTCGAGCAGGATGGCGTCTGGCTGGTCAGGGGCGGCATGCGGGCGGTGGCGGACGCGCTGCGCGGCCTGGCCGAGCGCCAGGGGGCAGCCTTCCGCTTCGACGCCGATGTCACCCGGATCCTCATCGAGGGCGGCCGCGCCACCGGCGTCGAACTGGCGGGCGGCGAGCGGATCATGGCCGATGCGGTGCTGTTCAACGGCGATGAGGCGGCGCTGCCCGGCCTGGGCGCGCCGGCGAAAAAACCCGCCCAGCGCAGCCTCTCCGCCATCACCTGGTGCGTGAACGCGCCAAGCTCGGGCTTCGAGCTCGCCCATCACAACGTCTTCTTCGCCGAGGATTACGCCGCGGAATTCCAGGCCATCTTCGACCGGCGCGAGATCACCGCGGCGCCCACCGTCTATATCTGCGCGCAGGATCGCGGCTTGGGCGCCCCGCCGCCGGGCACGCCCGAACGCCTGCTGCTGCTGATCAACGCGCCCGCCGATGGCGACACCAGGGATTTCGACGCCCAGGAGCATGCCGCAAGGACCCATGCGCTGCTCGCGGCCTGCGGGCTGCGGATCGGGCCGGGCGGCCAGGTCGCCACCACGCCCGGCGGCTTCAACACGCTGTTTCCCGCCACCGGCGGCGCGCTGTATGGCATGGCCAGCCATGGTTCCACGGCCACCCTGAAGCGCTCGGGGGCCAGGGGGCGGCTGCCCGGGCTCTATCTCGCCGGCGGCTCGGTGCATCCCGGGCCGGGGGTGCCGATGGCCGCCATGTCCGGTCGCCTCGCCGCCGCGCGGCTGCTGGAGGATGCCGCCGGGCGAGGCAGCACGGTGGGCTTTGCCCCGGGCGCGCGCGGCCGCTGACCGGCGGGCGGCGCTTTCTTCGCCTCGCACCGGGTCAGGCCGCGCGAAACCGGCTAAGCTTGTCCGGCGTTTCGTGCCTGCCATTCCATGAGGACGAGACCGATGCGGATCAGCGCCGGCTGCCAGATCACCTATGACTGCCCCCAGCCCACACCGATGCTGCTGATGGTGAGCCCCCATCCCTCACGCCAACCCGACCTGATCGGGCCGCACCGCATCACCTTCGCGCCGCCGGTGGAGCCGCGCGAATACATCGACGGTTTCGGCAATGCCTGCACCAGGATCATGGCGCCGGCCGGGCGGCTGACCATCACCACCCAGCTCATGGTCTCCGATTCCGGCGAGCCGGAAACCATCCATCCCCAGGCCTGGCAGCGCCGGGTGGAGGAGCTGCCGAACGAGATGCTCGTCTTCCTGCTGGGCAGCCATTACTGCGACACCGACAGGCTGGCGAATATCGCCTGGGACATGTTCGGCCAGACCCAGACGGGCTATGCCCGGGTGCAGGCGATCTGCGATTTCGTGCACAACCACATTGCCTTCGGTTACGAGCATGCGCGGCCGACGCGCACCGCCTCGGAGGCGTTTTCCGAACGGCGCGGGGTGTGCCGCGACTATGCCCATCTCGCGGTCACGCTGTGCCGCTGCGTGAACATTCCGGCGCGCTATTGCACCGGCTATCTCGGCGACATGGGCACGCTGCCGCCCTATGGGCCGATGGACTTTGCCGCCTGGTTCGAGGCCTATCTCGATGACCGCTGGCACAGCTTCGATGCCCGCAACAACACGCCGCGCATCGGCCGCATCCTGATGGCGCGCGGGCGCGATGCGACCGATGTCGCCATCGCCACCACCTTCGGTCCCTGCACGCTGTCCGGCTTCTCGGTGTTCTGCGACGAGGCCGCCGCCCTGGCCTGAGGCGCGTCGGAAACTTTCGGCGCATGGCGGCGTTTGGACGTCGCCACACACAGCCGAGGGGAGACACGCCATGCTCAGGACCATCATCATCGCCGCCGGGGCCACGCTGATCGCAGCCCCCGCCATGGCGCAGCGCGCCCCCGCCGCGAATTCGGCGCTGGACCATGTCACCCATGTGCGCAGCGTGGCCGACCTGGCCGCGGTGTGCGACCCGCGTGTCGGCGGCGTGGCGCGGCTGGAATCCATCGCTTATTGCCAGGGTTTCCTGACCAGCGCGGGGCAGTACCACGCCCTCCTCTACCCCACCGGTCGCCGCGGCCGGCCTTCCTTCTGCATGCCCAGCCCTGGGCCTTCGGTCGCCGAAGGCGGCCTGGCCTTCGCCCGCTGGGCGCATGACAACCCCGCCCATGCGGAGGAACCGGCGCTGGATGGGCTGCTGCGCTGGCAGCAGGCGAGCTTCCCCTGCGCCCCCCAAGACCGCCGCCCGAATCGTGGCCGCTGAACCCCAGGAGAATCCGATGAACTCGCTTCGTCTCGCCCTCGTGCTTGCAGCCGGCCTGGGCCTTTCCGCCTGCGCCGGGCTGAACCCGACCCAGCAGCGCACCGCAACCGGCGCGCTGGGCGGCGCGGCGCTGGGGGGTATCGTCGGCTCCTTCAGCGGCAATGCGGGCTTGGGCGCACTGCTCGGCGCCGGCGTGGGTGGTGCTGGCGGCTATCTCTATGACCAGTCGCAGCCGCGCTATTACGGGCGCGGCCATCGGGGGTAGACGCAATCGCCTCCGGCGGGATCAGCCGGGGACCGAATTGCCGCCCCCGGCGACACATCGACGCGCGCCCCGGGGGCGAAACCGGCCGCCCCCCCCTACCCGACCGCCCAAGGCATGGGCACAGTCCGTAGCCATGGCACAGATCGACACCACCCGCTTCCTGCAGGACCTGAACACGCTTCGCGAATTCGGCCGTTTCAAGACCGGGGTGCATCGCCCCACCTTCTCCGCCGTGGACATGGCCAGCCGGCACTGGCTGGTCGCAGAGATGGAGGCGATCGGCCTGGAGGCCTCCATCGACGGCATCGGCAATGTCCTGGGGAAACACCCCGGCCCGGGCCAGAAACTGCTGGCCGGCAGCCATCTGGAGAGCCAGAACGAGGCGGGCTGGCTGGATGGCGCGCTGGGGGTGATGGCCGCACTCGCCCTGGCCCGCGCCGGGCTGCCGGTGGATGTGGTGGCCTGCGCCGACGAGGAAGGCCATTTCGGCAGTTTTCTCGGTAGCAAGAGCCTGCTGGGCATCCTCGAGGAAGGCCAGATCGACGCCGCGGTGAACCGCACCACAGGCCAGAGCCTGCGCGATGCGCTGCGCGAGGCGGGGCTGGAGGGCGTCGCCCGCCCGAAGCTCGACCCCAGCCGCTACAAGGGCTTCTTTGAGATGCATATCGAGCAGGGCACGCAGCTCGAACAGGCCGGCCTGCGCGCCGGCGTGGTGACGGGGATTGTCGCGATCTGGCAGTTCCGCATCACCATCGAGGGCAACCAGGACCATGCCGGCGGCACGACGATGGCCGAGCGGCGCGATGCCGGGCTGGCCGCGGTGCGCCTGCTGGCGGCGATCGACGCCGAATTCCCGAAGCTCTGCGCCGAGCGGACGACCTGGACCTGCGGGCGGATCGCACTCGACCCCGGCGCGCCCTCGATCATTCCCGGCCGCGCCGAAATCCTGTTCCAGTTCCGCGATATCTCGGTCGAGGTGCTGGCCCGCCTGCGAAACGGGCTGGAGCGGATGGTGCAGGAGAGCAACCGGCGCGAGCGCTGCGTGGCCGTGCTGGAAGCGCAAAGCCTCTCGGTGCCCGTCGCCTGTGACGAGAAGATGCAGACCGCGCTGTCCCGCGCGGCCGAGGCGCATGCGCCGGGGGGGTGGCAGGCCATGCCCTCGGGTGCCGGGCATGACGCGCAATACCTCGCCCGGATCATGCCGGTGGCGATGCTGTTCACGCCCAGCATCGGCGGCATCAGCCATCACTGGAAGGAGGATACGAAGCCCGAGGATCTGGCGCTCTGCGCCCAGATCCTGGGTGATGCGGCGGAGGCCTATCTCAAGGCCAATTGAACGATTAGGCAAAAATTCTAGGAGTTCGCCCCGGCTTTCCGACAATCCTGCCAAAATTCACCCGACCAAACCGGGCTTGTTTATGCGGGCCGGCAGAGGGAAAGGAATTTGTGCGCACACGAAATCGTGCATTTGAAAACTGCGAATGGCCGATTCCGGCCGCGTCAGGCCCTCAGCCCGTCTCCATCCCGGCCACAGCCAAAATGGTGAGCAGGCTGGCCGACATCCCGCGCAGGCTCTCCTCCGCCTCGACATCGATCCATTCATCCAGGCTATGCGCCCGCCCGCCGCGCCCGCCGCTGCCGATCCGCAAGGCCGGTATTCCCAGGCTCATCGGAATATTGGCATCCGTGCTGCTATCCTCGTAGCTCACGCGGTAGCCGTGATGGGCGACGGCGGCGGTGGCGGCGGCCACGATCGGCGCACCCTCATCCGTCTCGCCCGCCGGCCTGTCGCCGATGGCGATGACCTGCGCCGCGACCGGGCCGTCGCGGACATCGCGCGCGGCGTTCTCGGCCGCCACCGCCTCGGCCACGATGGCGCGGAATTCGCGCTCCAGCCGGTCCAGCTCCACAGCGGAGCGGGAGCGTAGATCGACCTCCATCCGCACCTCATTGGGAATGGCGTTGACCGAGGTGCCGCCCGAGACGATGGAGACGCAATGCGTCGTCGCCGGCTTGCGCGGCACCGCGATGCGGCCGATGCCCCAGGCCGCCGCCGCCATGGCATACATCGGATTGACCAGCCCGAAGGCGCCGAAGCTGTGCCCGCCCGGCCCCCGGAACACCACGCGATACCGCTTGGAGCCGACGCCGCCGGTGACGATGCGCTCGACCTCCGGGCTGTCCACCGTCAGAAAGGCATCGATCTTCCCGGCATGCCGCCCGCGGGTGAAGAGGTGGCGCACGCCGCGCAGATCGCCCAACCCCTCCTCGCCCACATCGCCGACGAAGAGGATATCCGCCCGGGTGCGAATGCCCGCCGCATCCATGGCGCGCAGGAAGGCGAGGTTCACCGCCAGGCTGCGGGTGTCATCGCCCACGCCCGGCGCGTAGAGCCGGGTGCCCTCCCGCCGCACCGTCACATCGGTTCCGGCAGGGAAGACGGTGTCGAGATGGGCCGCCACCACCAGGGTCTCGCCATTGCCGAAGCCGCGCCTGCGGCCCATCACATTGCCGACCTCGTCCTGCTCCACCTCCTCCAGCCCATGCGCGCGCAGCATGGCGAGATAGGCCGCCGCCCGGGCCTCCTCGGCGAAGGGCGGCGCCGGGATCTCGGTCAGCCCGATGATGTCCTCCACCATCCGGTCATGCTCGGCGCGCATGGTGGCGCGGGCCGCGGCAAAGCGCGGATCGGCTGCGATGCGCGCGACCTCCGACGGCACGGCGCTCATGTTGCCCGCGCGCCCGAGAGATCGACGAGGTCACGCCAGCGCGGCGCCTCGGCCGCGATGAAGGAAGCGGCCTCGGCCGGGCTGTCCTGCAGCACCGGGACATAGGCGATGCGGGCCAGCAGCGTGGTGAATTCAGGCTGCGCCGCGACCCGGCGGAGGGCGTTGAACAGGCGCAGCACCTCAGACTCTGGCGTGTTGGAGGGCACCATCATCATGTTCCAGGTGCGAATGTCGAGGCCGGCGGTGGCCGGGGTCTCGCCGAAGCCCGGCACATCCGGCAGCAGCGCAAGCCGGGTGCCGGCCGAGACGGTGACGGGCAGCGCCGTGCCGCCCTGCACCAGCGGCAGCAGCGTGGCCGGCAGGTCGCAGGCCAGATCGACCTCGCCGGTCAGCGCCGCATTGGCGGTCTCCGCCCCGCCGCGATACGGCACATGGATCGCCTCCACCTCCGAGGCGCGGATGATCGCGGCCGCGGTGAAATGCGAGACGGTGCCAACACCCGAGCCCGCCAGCTTCGCCTGGCCGGGATTGGCCCGCATGAAGGCGATGACATCGGCCAGGCTGCGCCAGCCATAGCGCCGCGCGCGCTCGGCATTGACGACGCAGAGCACGGCGCTGTCGGTGATCTGGGTCAGCGGCCGCAGGTCGCGCATCGGGTCGAAGGGCATGGCCTGCATCATGGGCGTGGCCAGCAGCGTGGCGGCGCCGATGATGCCCAGCATCGAGCCATCGCCCGGCCCCTTGGCCACCGCATCGGCGCCGACGATGCCACCGCCGCCGGCGCGGTTCTCCACCAGCACGGTCTGGTTGAGCTGCGGGCCGAGGCGCTCGGCCAGGATCCGGCCCAGGCTGTCCACCGCCCCGCCCGGCGGGAACGGCACGATGATGCGCAAGGGGCGCCGCAGCGCCTGGCTGAGCGCGGGCGTCGAGAGTGTCGCGATTGCAAGCGCTAGGCGTCGCGTCGGCATGGGGCTTCTCCGGCGTGGCAATGGATCGTGCGTGACAAGCGGGCCGGCGGCAAGAGACATGCCGGGGCTTGCAGGCTAGGCTGGCAGATCAGGAGGAACCGCCATGGACAGCTTCACCACCCCGCCCGTCATCAGGCTGCATGACACCGATGGCGTGGTCATCGCCCGCATCGCCCTGCCGCCGGGCACGCCGGTGGCGCCCAATGTGGTGGCGCGGGCGCGAATCCCCGCCGGGCATAAGGTGGCGGTGGCCGGTCACGCGCCGGGCGAGGCGGTGCGCCGCTACGGCCAGATCATCGGCTTCGCGACGAGCGCGATCGCGCCCGGCGAATGGGTGCACACCCACAACATGGCGATGGGCGATTTCTCCCGCGACTACGCCTGGGGCGTCGATGCCCGGGCGACGGCGCTGGCCGAGGTGCCCGAGGTTTTCCAGGGCATCCGCCGGGCCGATGGCCGGGTGGCCACGCGCAATTATGTCGGCATCATCACCAGCGTGAATTGTTCGGCGCATGTGGCCGACCTCATCGCCCGCGCCTTCACCAGGAATCCCTTCGGTGACGGGCACGACCCGCTGGCCGGCCACCCCGGCGTGGATGGCGTGGTCGCGCTGACCCACAAGACCGGCTGCGGCATGACCGAGGGCGAACCGCTGCGCGTGCTGCGCCGGGTGCTCGCCGGCTTCGCCCGGCACCCGAATTTCTCCCATGTCATCGCCATCGGCCTGGGCTGCGAGGTGAACCAGCTCGGCGGGCTGCTGGAGGAGCAGCGCCTGGCCGGCCGCCTGCGCACGCTGACCATCCAGGAGGCCGGCGGCACCCGCAAGACCGTGGAAGCCGGCATCGGCTTCGTGCGCGAGGTGCTGGAGGAGGCCAATGCGGTGACCCGGGTGGCGGTGCCGGCCAGCGAGCTTTGCGTGGCGTTGCAATGCGGCGGCTCGGACGGGTATTCCGGCATCTCCGCCAATACCGCCCTGGGTGCTGCCTCCGACCTCGTCGTGGCGCAGGGCGGCACGGTGATCCTCTCCGAAAGCCCCGAGACTTATGGCGCCGAGCATTTGCTGACCCGCCGCGCGGTGTCGCGCGAGGTCGGCGAGAAGCTGGTCGGCGTGATGAAGTGGTGGGAAGACTACACCGCCCGCGAGGGGGCGGAGATGAACGCCAACCCCAGCCCCGGCAATAAGGCGGGTGGGCTGACCACCATCCTGGAAAAATCGCTGGGCGCGATGGCCAAGGCGGGCACCACCAACCTCGTCGATGTGGTGGGCTATGCCGCGCCGGTGACGGCGAAGGGCTTCGTGTTCATGGACACGCCGGGCTATGACCCGGTGGGCGCCACGGGCCAGGTGGCGGGCGGCGCCAATTTGATGTGCTTCACCACCGGCCGCGGCAGCGTCTTCGGCTGCAAGCCGGCGCCATCGCTGAAGCTTGCCACCAACTCCGCCATGTTCCACCACATGGAGGAGGATATGGACATCAATTGCGGCACGGTGCTGGAGGGCACGGAAAGCGTCGCGGAATGCGGCGAGCGGATTTTCCGCCACATGCTGGCCACCGCCAGCGGCGCGCCCACCAAAAGCGAGGCGCTGGGCTTTGGAGATGCGGAATTCGCGCCGTGGGTGCTGGGGGCGACGATGTGAGGCTCAATCCCAGGGGTTGATCAGCCGCAACCCTTCGACACGCTCGAAATGGCGCGTGTTGCGTGTGGCAAGGGCCGCACCGAGATGGAGCGCGATGCCCGCGATCAACGCGTCGGGCGCATCAATCGGCCGTCCCTGCCGGGACAGCTCCCCGGCCAGCCGCCCGGCGATCACCGCCGCGGAGTGGTCGAGCGCAAAGACCCGTCCGCCCAGCAAGCCTGGAGCAAACAGATCGGCCAGGGCCCCTTCCAACGTGGAGCGCCGCCGCCCCGGCGGGAGCCTGGCGAGCCCCAGTTCCATTTCAAAAATGGTCACGGCCGTTGTGGCCAATTCCTCCGTCCCAACCCGTTCCAGCCAGGCCGCGATGAAGGGCGAGTCGTCCAGCCGCAGAATTTCCGACACGACATTGGTGTCCAGCAGTATCACTCGCTGAGATCAACATTGCGCCAGGGCTTTCCGCGCTGTTCGGCAATCGCGTCTTCGAAAATCCGGTGTTCATCGGCGGTCATGCCACGCCCCTTCATGTGGCGTGCGATCCGCGCTCCGAGACCTTCCTCCTGCGATGGAATCGTGGCTGCAGTCAGGATTTGCCGCGCCTCCTCCTCCATGCTGTGCCCGGCCAGCGCGGCGCGCGCCGCCAGCCTGCGTTTCACATCCTCAGCGAGCCTGCGGATCACGATCTGCGCCATGATATCATGATATCACGCAGGTCAGGCTCGGAACAAGCTTTGAAACGTCACACCCCCGCCCATCGTTCTGCAACAGCGATGCCGCAGATTCGTTGCCGACCGCAATTTGCAGAAGGAAGCACCCCATGAAGATCGAGATCGAAGGCGACAGCGACGCGGCGGTGGCATTCGCCCTGTTGCACATGATCGCCAAGGGCGAAGGCCGGGAAGAGGGCGCGGGCCGGGAATGGGTGCTGAACACCTTCCGCGAATGCCTGGCCGCCGTGCGCGACGACATGTTCACCCTCGAAATCGACGACGAGGATGACGAAGACGGCGACGAAGACGAGGACGCCGAGGACGGCGACGAGGAAGAGACCGAGGCGACCGCCCCCGCCGCCGAACCGGCCCCCGAAAAGACCGCCTGAGTCAGCCAGCCAAAGCGCCGGCCTGCCGCAACCGCGCGCAGGTCCCGGCGCCCAGGATGGCCTCGTTGTGCTCGCCCAGCCTTGGCGCCGGGCGGGCCAGAATGGTCGGCGTCTCAGACAGGCGTGGCACGTGGCCGCCCATGGGCAGCCAGCCGCCGGGCATCTCGGCGTCCGGCACCTCGATCAGCGCCTCGCGCGCCGTCACGTAATGGTCGCTCTCCAGCGATTGCGCGTCCTGGATCGGGCCGATGGTGACGCCGGTGGCGTCGAAATGCGCCAGGTTCTCCGCCATGCCGCGCGCGCCGACATAATCGGCGATGATGGCATCCAGCTCCACCCCATTGCGCACCCGTTCGGGGTTGCGGGCGAAGCGCGGGTCGGTGATCAGATCCTCCCGCCCGATGCTGCGGAACAGCTTTTCCGTCATGCCCTGGGTCGAGGCCGAAAGGCAGACCCAGCCCCCATCGGCCGTGCGATAGGCGTTGCGCGGCGCGGTATTGGTCGAGCGTGAACCGGTGCGCGGCTTGAGCTTGCCGGTGATCCGCCAATTTGCCATCTGCGGCTCCAGCACGTTGAAGATGGGCTCGAAAAGGCTGAGGTCGATGACCTGGCCGCGGCCGGTCTTCTCCGCGTGGCGCAGCGCGATCATGGCACTCCCCGCGCCGTGCAGCCCGGCATAGGCATCGCCCATGAACATCGGCGGCAGAACCGGCTCGCGATCGGCGAAACCATTCACCGCGGCGAAGCCGGAATAGCCCTCGACCAGCGTGCCGAAGCCAGGCTTATGGGCGAAGGGACCGGTTTGGCCCCAGCCGGAGATGCGCACGATCACCAGCGCCGGGTTTTTCGCCAGCAGGATCTCGGGTGAGAGCCCCATCGCCTCCAGCACGCCGGGCCGGAAACTTTCCACGAAGATGGCGGCGGTCTCGCACAAGGTCAGCACCGCCGCGATGGCATCGGGATGGCGCAGGTTCAGCGCCACCGAAAACTTGTTGCGGCAGATCGTCTTCCAGCTCGTCTCCACCCCGCCCACCTTCCAGGCGCGCAGCGTGTCGCCCTCGGGCGGCTCGATCTTGACGACCTCGGCGCCGTGATCGGCCAGCACCTTGGTCAGCATATTGCCGGCGACGAGGCGGGAGAGGTCCACCACCCGCACATCAGCCAGCGCGCCGGTCGCCGAGGGGTCATAGTCGTGGCGGGGGATGTTGCTCATTCGATGCGGATATTGGCCCGGGCGGCGACGTCGCGGAAGCGGGCGATGTCGCGCGCCAGCTCGGCCTGGAACTCGGCCGCGCTGGCGAAGCCGGGGCGCGCGCCCTCGGCCTCATAGATCCGGGCGAGGTCGGGCTCGGCCAGGGCGTCGCGGATGGCGTTCTGCAGCAGGGTCGAGATGGCGGGCGACAGGCCGCGCGGCGCCAGCAGGCCCCACCAGATGCTGGCCTCATAATCCAGGCCGGTGGCCCGCACGGTGGGGGCGGCGGGGTTGGAATCGGGCGCACCCTCGCCGGTATAGGCCAGCAGCCGCACCCGGCCGTCGCGGATCGGGCCGCTGGCGCTCGCCATCGTGGTGATGAGCAGCTGGATATGGCCGGCCACCAGATCCGTCACCGCAGGCGGCATGCCGCGATAGGGCACATGGTTCAGCCTTATGCCGGCCTGCAACGCGAAATATTCGGTGACGAAGTGATTGATCCCACCCGGGCCGGAGCTGCCGAAATCGATGCTCCCCGGCCGGGCGCGGGCCAATGCCACCAGCGAGGCGATGTCGCGCGCCGGGAAATCCAGGTTGGTCAGCACCAGGAAAGGCGAGCGTGCCAGCAGCGCCACCGCCTCGAAGCTGGTCTGCGCGTCATAAGGCGTGCGTTGCACCACGGCCGAGGCGGCGAAGCTGGAGGAGGTGACCATCAGCGTGGTGCCATCGGCCGCGGCCTGGGCGACCTGCGCCGCCCCGATGGAACCGCCCGCCCCGGGCCGGTTCTCCACCACCACCGGCTGGCCGAGCCGCGCGGTGAGCTTTTCCGCCAGCGGCCGGGCGATCACGTCATTCGAGCCGCCCGGCGGGAAGGGCACCACCAGGCGGACCGGACGGGTGAACTGGGCCTGCCCCAGGGCGGGCAGAGCGAGCATGGCAAGGGCGGCGCGACGTTTCATGGCTGGTCTCCTGGCGGCGAGAATGCCGCAGCGGTGATGTCTTGTCAGGCCGGCAGCGCGCGCCAGCCGATGTCGCGCCGGTATTGTCCTTCCGGCCAGTCGATCAGCCCGATCGCGGCATAGGCGGCATCGCGCGCCGCGGCGAGATCGGGCGCTGCCGCCCCCACGCCCAGCACGCGGCCACCATGGGCGGTGATGGCGCCCGGCCCGCCGCGCGTGCCGGCATGGAAAATGGCCACGCCCGGAACCGCCGCCGCCGCCTCCAGCCCGCCGATCGCGCTGCCATTCACGACCGGCCCCGGATAGCCCCGGCTTGCCATCACCACCACAAGCGCTGCGGCGTCACGCCAGCGCGGCGGCTCGGCGGGCAGCCGGCCATGCGCCGCCGCGTGCAGGAAGGGCAGCAAGTCGGATTCCAGGCGCAGCATCAGCACCTGGCACTCCGGATCGCCGAAGCGGACATTGTATTCGATCAGCCGGGGGCCGGTCGCGGTCAGCATCAGCCCAGCGAAGAGCACGCCCGAGAATGGGGTGCCGCGCGCCGCCATCTCCGCCAGGGTGGGGCGGATGATGCGGGCCATCACCTCGGCCTCGATGGCGGGGGTGAAGGCGGGGGCGGGGGAATAGGCGCCCATGCCCCCGGTATTCGGCCCCTGGTCGCCATCGAAGGCGCGCTTGTGGTCCTGCGCCGCGCCCAGGAAGACCGCCTCGGTACCGGCGCAGAGCGCGAAGACGCTGACCTCCTCGCCCAGCATGCATTCCTCGATCACCACGGCGGCGCCGGCCTGGCCATGCACGCGGTCTTCCATGATGTCGGTGATGGCGGCCTGCGCCTCGGCCACCGTCGCCGCCACCACCACACCCTTGCCGGCGGCGAGGCCATCGGCCTTCACCACGATGGGCGCACCCTGCGCCCGGATATGGGCGCGGGCGGCATCGGCATCCTCGAAGCGGGCCCAGTCCGCGGTGGGCACGCGGGCCGCGGTCGCCACCTCCTTGGTGAAAGTCTTGCTGCCTTCTAGGCGTGCGGCGGCGGCCGAGGGGCCGAAACAGGCGATGCCGGCGGCGCGGCATTGATCCGCCAGGCCCAGCGTCAGCGGCGCCTCGGGCCCCACCACCACAAGGTCGACCGCATGGTCGCGGGCGAAGCCGACGATGTCCGGGGCGTCGACGCATTCCGCCACCGCCGCGATGCCGGCATTGCCCGGCGCGCACCACAGCCGGGTCAGCAGCGGCGACTGCGCGATCTTCCAGCACAGCGCGTGTTCCCGCCCGCCGCCGCCCACCACCAACACCCGCATATGCCGCCACCCCGATGCAACCGGCGCCGGATTAGCATAGGGTGGGCGGATGGATAGTGTGACGAACGTCCCGGAATATTCGGTCGGCGACTTGGCCGGTGCCATCAAGGGCGTGCTGCGCGAAAGCTTCGGCCGGGTGCGGGTGCGCGGCGAGATCACGGAATGCAAGCGCTACCCCTCGGGCCATATCTACCTCTCGATCAAGGACAGCGACGCCAAGCTGGAAGCTGTGGTCTGGAAGATGACCGTGCGCAACCTCGCCATCGCGCCGGAAAACGGCATCGAGATCGTCGCCACCGGCCGGATCGACACCTATGCCGACCGCAGCAAGTACCAGCTCGTCATCGAGGCGCTGGAATATGCCGGCGAGGGCGCGCTGCTCGCCGCCATCGAGAAGTTGCGGGTGAAGCTGCTGGCCGAGGGGCTCTTCGCCCCCGAGCGCAAGCGCGGCTTTCCCACCATCCCCGCCCGGATCGGCGTGATCACCAGCGAGAAGGGGGCGGTGATCCAGGATATCCGCACCACCATCCTGCGGCGGTTCCCCCGCCCCATCCTGCTCTGGCCCGTGCCGGTGCAGGGGGCGGGCGCGGCCGAGAAGATCACCCAGGCCATCCAGGCGATGGGCGCGCTGCCGGCGGGCCTGCGGCCGGATCTGCTGATCATCGCCCGCGGCGGCGGTTCGCTGGAGGACCTCGCCGCCTTCAATGACGAGGCCCTGGTGCGCGCCGCCGCCGCCTGCCCCATTCCGGTGATTTCCGCCATCGGGCATGAGACGGACACGACGCTGCTCGATTTCGCTGCAGACCGCCGCGCCCCCACCCCCACCGCCGCGGCCGAGATGGCGGTGCCGCCACGCATGGAGCTGCTGGCCGACCTGCTGCAGCGCGCGGGGCGCCTTCATCACGGCATGCAGGCCGGTCTGCAGGCGCGGAGGCTGGGCCTGGAGCGGGCGGCCCGCGCCCTGCCCGCGATGCCCGACCAGCTGGCCCAGCTGCGCCAGCGTCTGGACGACCGTGGAGAGCGCCTGCGCCAGGCCATGCTGGGCCAGTTGGCCGCGCGCGCCGCGGCGCTGGGGCGGCTGAGCCCGCCGCATCCGCGCGAAGCCGTCCTCGCGCGCCGTGGGCAGCTCGACCTGCTGGGCAACAGGCTGCGGGCAGGCTGGGCCGCGGCACAGATGAAGCGGGCCGCGGCGCCGGCACTGGGGCGCTTCTCGGCGGCGCCCATCGCGGCACTGCTGCGCCAGCGCAGCACTGAGCTGGCCGGCCAGGCGGCGCGGCTTGAAAGCGTTTCCTATGTCGCGGTGCTGGCGCGCGGCTTTGCGCTGGTCCAGGCACCCGGTGGCAAGGCCATCACCCGCGCGGCGCAGGCCAGGTCTGGCGCGGCCATCACCCTGACCTTCGCCGATGGCAAGGTGGCGGCGAAGGTCCAGCGCGATGCCGGGGCGCAGGGCAGTTTGCTGTGATCGGCGATGCCCTCTTTCGCTCCGCCGATAATGGCGCAGGATGCGGCGCTGATCAGGGGAACGTCATGCAGCCCTACAAGGGATTGTTCGTGCTCGATGCCGCGCAGGGCATCGCCGGGCCATATTGCGGCATGCTGCTGGCCGCCATGGGCGCCGATGTGGTGAAGCTGGAGCCACCGAAGGGCGACTGGTCGCGTGGGCTGACCACGCGCCAGGGCTCGCACAGCGTGATGAGCGCCGTCTTCAACCGCGGCAAGCGCGGCCTCGTGCTCGACCTGGCCGAGGCGGCCGATCGGGGGCGCGCCCAGGCGCTGATGGCGAAGGCCGATGTGGTGATCGAGGCTTTCCGGCCCGGGGTCGCCACGCGCATCGGGCTGGGGCCGGAACATGCGCGGGCGGATGCCGTCTATGTCAGCATATCCGGCTTCGGCCAGACCGGCCCTTATGCCGAGCGGCCCTGCACCGATGCCGTGGCCCAGGCGTTTTCCGGCCTGGTGGCGCAGAATGCCGGCATGGATGGCGCGCCGCACAAGGTGGGCACCCTGCCGGTCGATATCCACACCGGCATGTCGGCCTTCGCCGCCGTGCAGGGCGCGCTGGCTGAGCGCGCGCGCGATGCCACGCCGCGCCAGCGGATGCTGGATTGCTCGCTGATGGCGGGCGCCGCCTCGCTGCTCTGCACCTCCATCGCCGAGGCCGGGTTGCTCGGCCATCTCCCGGCCGAGCTGAACGTGCCCGCCGGCAGCTACCAGGCCGGCGACGGCGCCTGGGTGATGATCGCGCTGGTGCGTGAGGCGGATTGGGTCACGCTGGTGGGCGTGCTGGATGCGCCTCTGCTGCTGGCGGACCCGCGCTTCGCCGATTTCCGGCTGCGCGCCCTGAACAAGCCCGCGCTGCTGCCGCTGCTGCGCGGCATCTTTCTCACCCGTCCCGCCGCGGATTGGATCGCCGCGCTGCAGGCCGCGGGCATCCTGGCCAGCCGGGTGAACACTGTGCTGGAATGGCTCGACGATGCGCATGTGCAGGCCAGCCAGGCCGCGCCGCGCATCGACCAGCCCGGGCTGGGCCGGCTGCCGCTGGCCAATCCGCCGGGCCTGGACATCCAGCTCGGCCCCGCCCCCGCGCTGGGCGAGCACAGCGAAGACATTCTGCGCGCGATGGGAGGCTGATGATGGCACGCATAGGTTTTGTGGGTCTGGGCAATATGGGGCTGCCGATGGCGGTGAACCTGCGCCGGGCCGGCCATGAGGTGGTGGGCTTCGACCTCAACCCGACCGCCGTCGCGGCGCTGGAAGCAGCGGGTGGCGAGGCCGCCGCGAATGCCCCGGCGGCGGCGAAGGGCAGCGATGTGGTGATCACCATGCTGCCGGCCAGCCGGCATGTGCGTGAGGTCTGGCTGGGCGGTCTGGCGGCCGCCGCCAGGCCGGAGGCGATTTTCATCGACTGTTCGACCATCGATGTGGCGGTGGCGCGGGAGGTGGCGGCGGCGGTCAGCCAGCCCATGCTCGACGCCCCGGTCTCGGGCGGTGTCATGGGGGCCGAGAATGCGACGCTGACCTTCATGGTGGGCGGGCCCGATGCGGCAGTGGCCGGGGCCCGGCCGGTGCTGGAGGCGATGGGCAGGACGATCGTGCATTGCGGCGCGGCCGGCGCGGGCCAGGCGGCCAAGGCCTGCAACAACATGCTGCTGGCGATTTCCATGATCGGGACATGCGAGGCGTTTCTGCTGGCGGAAAAGCTGGGCCTGTCGCACCAGGCGCTGTTCGATGTGGCGAGCAAATCCTCGGGTCAGTGCTGGTCGATGACGAGCTATTGCCCGGTGCCCGGCCCGGTGCCGGCGAGCCCGGCCAATCGCGACTACAAGCCCGGCTTCGCCGGCGCGCTGATGATGAAGGACCTCAACCTGGCGCAGGATGCCGCGGAGAGCTTTGGCGCCGCCACCCCGCTCGGCGCCCATGCGCTGGCGCTTTATGAGGCTTTTTGTGCGGAGGGCGGCGGGAGCGAGGATTTCTCCGGCATCATCCGGATGTTGCGCGGGCGGGGCTGATCACAGGGCTGCGGGCTTCGGCCCCCCGGCCATCCAGTCCAGCATCTGCACGGTGTGCACGGTGGGCAGGGCCTCGCCACCCAGCTGGGTCAGGCAGCCGATATTGCCGGCCACCAGCACAGTGGCACCGGTGCGGTTGATATTGGCCAGTTTGCGCGCCCGCAGCCGGTCGGCGATTTCGGGCTGCATGATGTTGTAGGTGCCGGCACTGCCGCAGCAGAGATGCCCCTCCAGCGGCTCCTTCACGGTGAAGCCGGCCTTTTGCAGCAATTGCTTGGGCAGCGCGGTGATCTTCTGGCCGTGCTGCAGCGAGCAGGCGCTGTGATAGGCCACGGTGATGCCGGGTGCCGCGCGGGTCGGGGCATAGCCGAACTTGGCCAGGGCTTCGGAGACATCCATCGCCATTGCCGACACGCGCGCGGCGGCTTCGGCCTCCGGCGCCTCGCGAAACATGAAACCGTAGTCTTTCACCGTGGTGCCGCAGCCCGAGGTATTGATCACCACGGCGTCCAGCCCCGCCGCGTCCCAAGCCAGGATATTGGCGCGCGCCGCGGCCATGGCGGGGTCATGCAGGCCCATATGGTGGGTCAGCGCGCCGCAGCAGCCGGCGGCGGCGGGCACCACCACCTCCACCCCCATGCGGGTGAGAAGGCGGATTGTGGCGGCGTTGATCTCGGGGTCCAGCACCTGCTGGGCGCAGCCGGCGAGCAGCGCCACGCGGCCGCGCTTTTCGCCCTCCGCCGGGTAGAGCGTGCCCAGCTTCTGCGCCGGCGGCAGGGTTTTCGGCGCCAGCCGCAGCATGGCGCGCAGGCGCTGGGCCGTCATCGACTGGCCGGGAATCAGACCGCCCAGGCCCTTGGCCAGCCCGGCCAGGCGCATGGCGGGGCGGAAGCGCCCGGGGTGGGGCAGAATCATCGCCAGCACCCGGCGCAGCAGGCGCTCAGGCAGGGGCCGATCATAGGTCTCCTCGATATGCCGGCGGGCATGGTCCACGAGGTGCATGTAGTTCACGCCCGAGGGGCAGGTCGTCATGCAGCTCAGGCAGGAGAGGCATCGATCGACATGGCGGGCCTCCAGCTCGGTGGCGGCGCGGCCGTTCTCCAGCATGTCCTTGATGAGGTAGATGCGGCCGCGCGGGCTGTCCAATTCATCGCCGAGCTCGACGAAGGTTGGGCAGGTGGCCGTGCACATCCCGCAATGCACGCAGGTGCGCAGGATGGCATTGGCCTCGCGCAGCTCGGGGTCGCGCAATTGTTCCGGTGTGAAATTGGTCTGCATCGGGCCCCCAGGATCGCGCGGGCGACCCTATGTCAAGTCGGGCCGCCACGCCATATCGGCGCCTGGAGGGCGGCCCGTCTAGGTGAGGGCGCGGCCTGCTAGCTCTTGCCGTGGCAGTGCTTGTACTTCTTGCCCGAACCGCAGGGGCATGGCGCGTTGCGCGACGTGCCAGCCCAGGTCGAGGGGTCGTTCGGGTCCACTGCCTCACCGCGCCGCGGTGCCAGCGCCACATCGCCCTGGCTCTCATAATCCTGCCCATCGGGCGAGGGGTGGCGCATATCCGTGATCCGCACCGGCTCGGGCGGCCGGGTCAGATACTCCGGCGGCGCGTCGGGGCGCAGTTCCACGCGCATCAGCAGCGAGGTCACCCGCTCGCGCAGATCCCCCAGCATGCCATTGAACAGGGCGAAGGCCTCGCTCTTGTACTCGTTCAGCGGGTCACGCTGGCCATAGGCGCGCAGGCCGATTCCCTGGCGGAGATGGTCGAGCTGGAGGAGGTGCTCCTTCCAGACCTGGTCGAAGAGCTGGAGAAGCAGGCTCTTCTCCACCATGCGCATCATCTCGGGGCCGATATCGGCGGCGCGGGCGGCGGCGGCGCGGTCGGCGGTGTCCTGGATGCGCTCGAGGATCATCTCGTCATCGATCCCCTCCTCGCGGCCCATCGTCGCGATCGGCATGTCGAGGTTGAGGCTCACGCGGACCTTTTCCTCCAGCCCCGCGAGGTCCCATTGCTCGGGATAGGAGTTTTCGGGGATCGCCGCGCGCACCATGTCGTGGATCGTCTCGCGCCGCATCTCGGCGACGGTCTCGGAGAGGTCGCTCGCCTCCATGTAAAGCCGGCGCTGGCTGTAGACCTCGCGCCGCTGGTCGTTCATGACGTCGTCGTATTTCAGCAGGTTCTTGCGGGTGTCGAAGTTGCGCGCCTCGACCTTCTTCTGCGCCTTCTCCAACGCCTTGTTGATCCAGCTATGGGTGATCGCCTCGCCTTCCTTGAGGCCAAGCTTTTGCAGCATCCCGCCCATGCGGTCGGAACCGAAGATCCGCATCAGATCGTCTTCGAGGCTGAGGAAGAAGCGCGAGGCACCCGGGTCACCCTGACGGCCGGAGCGGCCGCGCAGCTGGTTGTCGATGCGGCGCGATTCATGCCGCTCGGTGCCGATGACGAAGAGGCCGCCGGCCGCCATCACGGTCTTCTTGTACTCCAGCACCTCGGCCTCGTGCCGCGCCAGCGCTGCCTCATAGGCCTCGCCTTCCGAGGCGCCGGTCTCCTGCCGCGCCAGCATGTCGGCATTGCCGCCCAGTTTGATGTCGGTGCCGCGGCCGGCCATGTTGGTGGCGATGGTGATGGTGCCGGGCCGGCCGGCCTGGGCCACAATGCCCGCCTCTTGCTCATGATAGCGTGCGTTCAGCACGGCGTGCGGGATCTTCTTGGCCTTGAGGATGGCCGAGAGCAATTCGGATTTTTCGATCGAGGTGGTGCCGACCAGCGCGGGCTGATTGCGGGCGCGGCATTCCTCGATCAGCACCGCAACCGCCTCGTATTTCTCGATCGCGGTGCGGTACACCTCGTCATCGCTGTCCACACGGGCCACCGCCACGTTGGTGGGGATCTCCACCACCTCCAGCTTGTAGATCTCGGCGAATTCATCCGCCTCGGTCGCCGCCGTGCCGGTCATGCCCGCTAGCTTGGGGTAGAGGCGAAAATAGTTCTGGAAGGTGATCGAGGCCAGCGTCTGGTTCTCGGGCTGGACCGTCACATCCTCCTTCGCCTCAAGCGCCTGATGCAGGCCATCGGAATAGCGCCGGCCATCCATCATGCGGCCGGTGAACTCATCGATGATGATGATCTTGTCATTGCGGACGACGTATTCGACGTCCTTCTTGAACAGCGTATGCGCCCGCAGCGACTGGTTCACATGGTGGACGAGTGAGATGTTCTCGGTGTCGTAAAGCCCGCCCTCGGTCAGCACGCCGCCGGCCGTCAGCAGCGCCTCGATCTCCTCGCCGCCTTTCTCCGTCATGTTAACGGTGCGCTGCTTCTCGTCCTTCTCGAAACGCTCGGCATCCCTGACGAAGTCCACCATCACCGCATTGACCCGGCGATAGAGGTCGGATGTGTCGTCCGTCGGGCCGGAAATGATCAGCGGCGTGCGCGCCTCGTCCACCAGGATCGAATCGACCTCATCGACGATGGCGAAGTTGAAGGGGCGCTGGACCATGTCCTCCAGCCGGTACTTCATGTTGTCGCGCAGATAGTCGAAGCCGAATTCATTGTTGGTGCCGTAGGTGATGTCGCAGGAATAGGCCATCTGCCGCTGGTCATCGTTGAGGCCATTGACGATCACGCCCGTGGTCAGGCCGAGAAAGCCATAGAGCTTGCCCATCCACTCCGCATCGCGGCTGGCCAGGTAGTCGTTCACGGTGACGACATGCACGCCGCGACCGGACAGCGCGTTGAGGATGACGGGCAGCGTCGCGACCAGGGTCTTGCCCTCGCCGGTCTTCATTTCGGCGATGCGGCCTTCATGCAGCACCATGCCACCGATCATCTGCACGTCGAAATGGCGCATGCCCAGCGCCCGCTTGGCACCCTCGCGCACGATGGCGAAGACCTCCTCCAGCACCGCATCGAGCTCGGTGCCGGCGGTGATCTGATCACGAATCGCCTGAACGCGACCGCGCAGCGCGTCGTCATCCAACGCGGCGAGGCCGGGCTCAAGCGCATTGATGCGCGGCACCCGTCCCTCGTGGCGCTTCAACGCACGGTCATTTGCGGAACCGAATATGGCACGAGCCAGGCGGGCAAACATGATGGGACCTATTCTCCGGCCCCATGCGCGCGTCCGGGGGGCTTCCAAGGGGCAGATGCGCAGATAGGGCGGGGGCTCCCCAGGGTCAACGTGCGGCCCAACTTGTGGCGCTCAGGCGCTTCGGCCATTGTCCGGTCGAATCCGAACACCTTGAGGCCCCGCCGCATGCGCTTCCCGCATCTCGCCTTCCTTCTGCTGGCCTCCACGGCCATGGCCCAGGCGCCCGTGCCCGCGCCTGGGGCGGCCGCCCCGCTGACCATGCCCGATGCGATCATCGCCCGCATCGAGGGCGAGCCCGTGCGCCTGTCCGACGTGCTGGCCACCGCCGCCGACGTCATGCCGCCCGAAATGCGCAACGTGCCGCCCGAGGCGCTGCTTGGCATGATCCCGCCCGAGGCGATGCGCCAGCTCATCGACCGCACCATCACCGACCGCGCGCTCGTCATCGCCGCGCGCCGCGCTGGCATCGACCGCGACCCCGAACTCCGCGCCCGCCTGGCGCGCGCCGAGGCGCAGGAGCTGACCCAGACGCTGCTCCAGCGCGAGGTGCTGCCCCGGGTGACCGATGCCGCCATCCGCGCCCGCTATGACCGCGACCAGGCCAATGCCCAGGCCGAGGAGGAGGTGCGCGCCCGCCACATCCTGGTGCCGACCGAGGCCGAGGCGCGGACCGCGCTGGCCGACCTCAATCGTGGCCAGTCCTTCGAGGATGTCGCCCGCCGCATGGCCACCGGCCCGGGCACTCGCGAGGGTGGTGATCTCGGCTGGTTCAAGCGCGCCGACATGGTGCCGCCCTTCGCCGAGGCCGCCTTCGCACTGCAGCCCGGCCAGCTCTCCCCCGCCCCGGTGCGCACGCAATTCGGCTGGCATGTCATCCGCGTCGATGAGCGCCGCCGCACCCAGGGGGCGAGCTTCGACGACGCGCGCGAACAGGTTCGCCAGGCGCTGCTGCAGGAGGAGGTCGCGGCCGCCGTCGAGCGGCTTCGCGCCTCCGTCCGGATCGAGCGGGTGGAGGCGCCGCCGCTGCCCGTCGGCGCGCTGGTCGGCACCCCGCCCCCCGCGCCGGCTGCCCCGGGGCGGCGCTGAGCCATGGCGATGGAGATCTCCCCCCTCGCGCTGCCGCTGCCCGAGATGCCGGCCATCCCTGGCGTGGCGCTGGGCACCGCCGCCGCCGGCATCCGCTACAAGACGCGTGAGGATGTGACCATGATGGTCTTCCCCGCCGGCACCACCGTGGCGGGCGTCTTCACCAGGAACAAATGCCCCGGCGCCCCGGTGGATTGGTGCCGCGCGGCATTGCCGGGTGGCAAGGCCAGGGCGCTTGTCGTCACTGCCGGCAATTCCAACGTCTTTACCGGCAAAGCCGGCCGCGAGACCTGCGCGCAGACCGCCGCCGCCATGGCTGAGGTGGTGGGCTGTAAGCCGAAGGAGGTCTTCCTGGCCTCCACCGGCGTGATCGGCGAGAAGCTGCCGACCGAGAAACTCACTGCCGCCCTGCCGGGGCTGGCGGCAAAGCTGGTGCCCGATGCCTGGCAACAGGCCGCCCGCGCCATCATGACCACCGACACCTTCCCCAAGGGCGTGACCCGCACGGCGAAGATCGGCGACGCCACGGTCACGATCAGCGGCATCGCCAAGGGCAGCGGCATGATCATGCCCGACATGGCGACCATGCTGAGTTTTCTCGCCACCGACGCGAAAATTCCGGCCCCTTTGCTCCAGAAAATCCTGAGCAAGGGCATCGGCCCCAGCTTCAACAGCGTCACCGTGGACAGCGACACCTCCACCTCCGACACGGTGCTGCTCTTCGCCACCGGCGCCACCAAGCACCCCAAGGTTCCGGCCGAGGGCGGGCCGATGCTGCGCGATTTCACCCGCGCCGTGCATGAGGTGCTGATGGAACTGGCCCTGATGGTCGCGCGCGACGGCGAGGGCGCCCAGAAGCTCATTCGTATCGACGTGACCGGGGCGGTGTCCAAGAAATCGGCCCATCGCATCGGCATGTCGGTGGCCAATTCGCCGCTGGTGAAGACCGCGATCGCCGCCGCAGACGCCAATTGGGGCCGCATCGTCATGGCCGTGGGCAAGGCAGGCGAGCCGGCGGAGCGCGACCGGCTCTCCATCGCCGTCGGCGGCGTCTGGATGGCGCGGGAGGGCGAGTTGGCTCCAGATTACGACGAGGCGCCGGTCACCGCCCACATGAAGGGGCGCGAGGTCACGATAACCATCGATATCGGCCTGGGCGCCGGAAAAGCCAGCGTCTACACCTGCGACCTGACGCATGCCTATATCGACATCAACGGCAGCTATCGCAGCTGATGGAGTTTGTCGGGCTGTTCCTGCTGCTGCTTGCCGCGGGGCCCATCCTCTTCGGCATGCTGCACTGGTACGCCACCGTGCGGGTCCCCGACGGGGCGGTTCCGCCCGGCGCGGTCACCCTCATCCTGCCCTTCGCGCCGCCGGCCCCGCATTGGCCGAGGTTGGCCGCAGCACTGGCCGCGCAATCGCTGGCGCCGCGCCGTCTGATCATCGCTGTGGCGGATGCCGCGCATGCGCCGCCCCCGCCCGGGCTCCTGCCCTGCCAGATGGTGGTGGCGGGGGTGGCCGATATGCGGGGGCAAAAGTCGCACAACCTGCTGGCGGCGCTGGCGCTGGTGGATGCGGATGATGACGCCGTGCTGTTCCTCGATGCCGATATCGCCCCGCCTTCCTGGTGGCTCGCTTTCCTCGCCGGCCCCATCCTGCGGCGCGAGCGCGATGTGGTGGGGGGATATCGGTGGTCGCAACCGGCCGGGCCGGTTGCGCAGGCGGTGGCATGGCTAGATCGCGGCTGGGCCTTGACGGCGCGCTTCCCGGCGCTCGGCATTGCCTGGGGCGGGTCGCTGGCCGTGGCACCGGCCAGCCTGCCAGCCATCCGCCAGGCCCTGGGCCATGGCGTGTCGGATGATCTGGCCATCGCCTCGGCGGCGCGCGGGGCGGGTTTGCGGCTGTTGATCCGCGGTGCGGCACTGGTGCCCTCGCCCTTGGAGAGCGCCGGCGCGCTGGAATTCTGGGGCCGCCAATTGCGTATCCTGCGCTTCTACCGGCCACGGCTCTGGGCGGTGCAGATGGCGCAGTCGCACATGGTCGTGCTGGCCTGGCTGCTCCTGTGGGGCCATGCGGCGCTTTGGCTGGCGGTGGCGGCCCAGGCCCTGCGCGGCCTGGCGCAGGACGCTGCCGCGCGCCGCCTGGGAATGGCCGACCCGCCGGCCACCCGCGCCGCCCAGGCCGTGCTCAGCCTGCTGCCCATCGCCGATGCGGTGAACCTGTGGTGCCTGTGGCGCAGCGCCTTCGGCCGGCAGATCGTCTGGCGGGGCATCACCTATGAGGTGGCGCCCGATGGCGCGGCCCGGGTGGTGGCATGAGCAGCCCACCCTGCCCGAACTGCGCCGCCACTCAGGCCCGGCTGATGCAGCGAATCCCCAACGGCCTGCTCCGCGCGCTGTGGAAGCATGGCTTCGGCGTGGATGCGAAGCAGCTGCGCGGCGAAAGCCCCAGCCTCTACGAATGCGGCTGCGGCTTGCGCTTTTACGCACCCAGCGTGGCCGGAGACGCCGAGTTCTACCGCACCCTTTACCGCCACCCGGTCTGGCAGCGCTGGCTGCACAGCCCGGCGACGGCGCATGCCGATTTTGTGGCCGCCGCGCGCCATGCCCGCCCCGGCGACGCCGTGCTGGATGTGGGCGGCCATGCAGGCACCTTCGCCAGCCTGCTTCCGCCCGGCGCCACCGCCACCGTGCTCGACCCCCACGCCGAGGAATACGGGCTGGCCGGCGTGCTGCGGCAGACCGCGGCCGAGCATGCGGCGCTGCATGGCCCGCGTTACGACATGGTCTGCGCCTTTCAGGTCATCGAGCATGTCGAGCGGCCGGTCGAGCTGGCGCGCGACATGCTGGCGTGCCTGAAGCCCGGCGGCCTGCTGGTGCTGGCGGCACCCGCATGGCCCTCGCTGTTCAGCCGCATTCCCAACATGGTGGTGAATGCGCCGCCGCATCACCTGAGCGTCTGGAGCGAGGCCGCGATGCGGCATCTCGCTGCGCGCCTCGATTTGCAGGTGTTGGAAGCCCGTGCACTGCCGGCGACGGCCGAGCTGCAGGCCGTCTATGGCTGGATGGCGCGGCTGATGCCGGAGGCGGCGCCGGACCGGCCCTTCATCCATTCCTGGCCGGCGCATCTGCGGCTGGTCCTGGCGCATCTGCTGACCCGGCCGCTCAACGCCCTGTTCGGCGCCGGCGAGCCGGGCGAGGGCACCGATGTCATCCTCGTCGCGCGCAAGCCATGAGTCTGCCCGACATCACCACCGCGCGCCTGCTTCTGCGCCCGCTGCGCGCCGCCGATGCGGAGCCGGTGTTCCGCCTCGTCAACGACTATTCGGTCGCCGGCAACCTCGCCCGCGTGCCGTTCCCCTATCGCGAGGCCATGGCGGGCGACTGGATCAGCTCCACGCATGAACAGGCGGCGCGGGGGGACGGTTATCATCTTGCCATCACCCAGGACGGCACGCTGATCGGCTGCATCGGCCTGACCATCAACCGGAGCAACCCCGGCGAGGCCGAGCTGGGATACTGGCTCGGCCGAAAATTCTGGGGCCAGGGCTATGCGCGTGAGGCCGCCGCCGCCCTGCTCGACTGGGGTTTTTCCACCCTGGGGCTGGACCGGGTGGTGGCCAGCGCGCTGGTCGACAATCTGGGCTCCCAGGCCGTGCTGCGCGCCTGCGGCTTCGTCCAGACCGGCCAGGGCATGCAGGAATTCATGTCGCGCAACCGCGTCATGGAGGTGCTGACCTTCGAGATGGCCAAGCCGCGTGAGATGCCACCGACGAAGTCCCTGCCCTTGCTGCTGGTGGTGGCCTGCGCCATCGTCGACGGCGACGGTCGGGTGCTGCTGGCCCAGCGCCCCCAGGGCAAGTCCCTGGCAGGCATGTGGGAATTCCCCGGCGGCAAGCTCAACCCGGGCGAAACCCCCGAGGCCGCGCTGATCCGCGAGCTGAAGGAGGAGCTGGACATTGATGTCACCGCCGCCTGCCTGGCGCCGCTGAGTTTCGCCAGCCACGCCTATGAGAGCTTCCACCTCCTCATGCCGCTCTTTGTCTGCCGGCGCTGGCGGGGCACAATGCGCGCCGTCGAGGGCCAGGCGCTGGCCTGGGTGCGGCCCAACCGCATGGCGGACTACCCGATGCCCCCGGCCGACCGGCCGCTGGTGGCGATGCTGCAGGAGATGCTGTGATGGCCAACCCGACCGCGTGCATTCTGATCATCGGCAACGAGGTCCTGAGCGGCCGCACCCGCGATGCCAATATCCAGTTCCTGGCCAGTGAGCTGGGCCAGATGGGCATCCCCGTGCGGGAGGTCCGCGTCATCCCCGACGAGCCACTGACCATCATCGGCACCGTCAACGAAACCCGCCAAAAATTCACCCATGTCTTCACCACCGGCGGCATTGGGCCGACGCATGACGACATCACCAGTGAATGCGTGGCGCGCGCCTTCTCTGTGCCGTGGGAGCCGCATCCCGTGGCCTGGAAGCGCATGGCCGATTTCTACGCGGCGCAGACCCCGCCCAGCGATTTCAACGAGGCCCGGCAGCGCATGGCCACCATGCCGCGCGGCTGCGTGCTGATCGAGAACGAGGCGACCATCGCTCCCGGCTTCTCGATGGAGAATGTGCATGTGATGGCCGGCGTGCCGCGCATCATGCAGGCGATGTTCCGCGCCCTGGCGCCGCGCCTGGAACGCGGCGAGGCCATTCTCTCCGCGACCGTGCATGCTGATGGTGTCTTCGAGGGCGGCATCGCGGCCGCCCTGGCCGGGGTGCAGCTGGCGCATCCCAATCTCGATATCGGCAGCTACCCCTATTTCCGGCCGATGCCGGTGCGCGGGGGCGTGGCGCTGGTGGCCAAGGGCACCGATGCCGCGGAAATTGCCCAGGCCGCCGATGAGATCGAGGCGCTGCTGATCGAGGCCGGCGGCAAGCCGGTGCGGGGCGAGCCCGTCACCGACTGAGCCGCCGCTAGACTCAAATCGCCCTGGGTGTTTCCACCCAGAGCGATTGCGGTCTAACCTCAGAGCGCCTGAAGCCGGTCGTACTGCGCCCGGCTCCAGCCCGTATCGACATTGTGCAGCGGCACGCAGGCGGCGCGGAAGGCTGCGCGATCGGGCTCCTGCACGGTCTTGCCCTGGGTGCGGAACCAGGCGGCCAGCTCCTGCTCCTGGCTGCGGATGGCGGCGCCGCAGCGATCCGCCGCCTGGGCCAGGATTTCCCGCAGCATGCCCTGCTCGGCCGCGTTGAAGCGCCGCATGGTGGTGCCGGAGATGATGGTCAGCAGGCTGTCGGTGATATGCGCAGTCAGGCTGATATGGCTTTGCACCTCGTAGAACTTCTTGGCCTGGATGGTGGGCAGCGGGTTCTCCTGGGCATCCACCGTGCCGTTCTGCAGGGCGAGATAGACCTCGGCGAAGGCAATGGGTGTGGCATTGGCGCCAACGCCACGCGCGAACATCAGGAAGGACGGCGCCTGCGGCACGCGCAGCTTCAGCCCGCGCATGTCCGCCGGCGTCATGATCGACTTGTTCGCGGTCACCATCCGGTCGCCGTAATAGGTCAGCGCCACGGCGTGGTGGCGGGTCTGCGCGTCGTAGCCCGCGATCAGCTCGCGATGCAGGTCGGAACCGCGATAGGCCTGGAAGTGGGCGTAGTCGCGCAGCGCATAGGGCGCGTGGCTGATCGCCATCGGGCGGAAGCTGGCGCCGGCGAAGGCCACGCCGGTATAGATCATGTCGATGGTGCCGAGCGTCAGGCCCTGGTTGATCTGCGGCTCATTGCCGAGCGCCGAGGCGGCGAAGACCTCGATATTGAATTTGCCATTGGTGCGTTCGCGGAATTGCGTGGCGGCCCAGAGCGCCTCGGTGTGATAGGCCTCGTTCACCTCATAGACATGCGCCCAGCGCAGGCGCTGCGCCTGGGCCTGGGCCAGGCCGGTGATGGCGGGGGTCGCCAGGGCGGCAAGCCCCAGCGCACGACGAGTGATCATGTGGAAACGCTCCCTTGGTTTGTTGACCGCATGGTGGCCAAGAACCGGGGGGCAACGCAAGCCGGCTTTATGGCGCCCGGCGAAACACCACGGAGGCATTGGTGCCGCCGAAGCCAAAGCTGTTCGACAGCGCGTATTCGATCGGCCGCGGCTGCGCCTGCAGCGCCACCCGGTCGATGATGCTCTCGCGTGAGGGGTTTTCCAGGTTCAGCGTGGGTGGCGCGACATTGTCGCGGATCGCCATGATGCTGAACACCGCCTCCACCGCACCAGCGGCGCCGAGCAGATGGCCGACGGAGGATTTGGTGCTGCTCATCGCCAGCTTGGAGCCGGCTTCGCCCCAGAGGCGCTCCACCGCGCCAAGCTCCAGATCATCGCCCATCGGCGTGCTGGTGCCATGGGCGTTCACATATTGCACCTGGTCCGGCCGCACGCCGGCGTCGCGCAGCGCCATGCGCATCGAGCGGTAGGCGCCGTCGCCGGTGTCGGATGGGGCGGTGATGTGGTGTGCGTCACCGCTCATGCCGTAGCCGGCGATCTCGGCGTAGATGGTCGCACCGCGGGCCTTGGCATGCTCGTAATCCTCGAGCACGACCACGCCGGCACCCTCACCCATGACGAAGCCGTCACGGTCGCGGTCCCAGGGGCGCGAGGCGCGCGAGGGTTCGTCATTGAAGGCGGTGGAGAGGGCGCGGGCGGCGCAGAACCCGCCGATTCCCAACTCGCAAACCGCAGCCTCGGTGCCGCCGGCCACCATCACATCGGCGTCGCCCAGCGCGATGAGGCGGGCCGCATCACCAATGGCATGCACGCCGGTGGCACAGGCGGTCACCGCCGAATGGTTCGGCCCCTTGAAGCCATAGCGAATGGAAACGTGCCCCGAGGCCAGGTTCACCAGGGCGGAGGGAATGAAGAATGGCGAGAGCCTGCGGGTGCGGCCGGCCTGCACCAGCGCCGCCGCTTCCTGGATGGTCTCAAGCCCGCCGATGCCGCTGCCGATCATCACGCCGGTGCGGCATTGGGCATCCTCGGAATCGGCGACCCAACCGCTATCCTCAACCGCCTCAGCCGCCGCCACGATGGCGAGCTGGATGAAGCGGCCCATCTTCTTCTGGTCCTTGGTCGGGATCCACTCGTTCAGGTCGAGGTTGCCATCGGCCTTCACGCCATTGGGCACCTGGCCGGCCACCCGGGCCGGCAGGTCCTTGATGTCGAAGGATTGGATGGCGGTCAAACCGCTCTCACCATTGACCAGCCGTTTCCACACATGCGACACGCCCAGCCCAAGGGGGCTGACGATTCCCATGCCGGTCACGACCACGCGGCGCGGCGCGAAGCCCTGTGCAAACACCGAACGCTACTCCCGGTAATCCTGCGGCCTTTGGTTAGGCCTGCTGCTTCTCAATGAACTCGATGGCGTCCTTCACCGTGGTGATCTTCTCGGCCGCATCATCGGGGATTTCCACGCCGAAAGCTTCCTCGAAGGCCATCACCAGCTCGACCGTGTCGAGGCTGTCGGCGCCCAGATCATCGATGAAGGATGCGGTTTCGGTCACCTTGGCCTCTTCAACGCCGAGATGCTCCACCACGATCTTCTTCACCTTGTCGGCGACTTCACTCATTTACGTTCTCTCCTGCAGGCCCTGCGGCCAAGTGACCGATTGGTGGGCAAAATATCACGGAACCTTCAGCCGGGCCAAACGGACGGGCCACGGAAATCGGCTTGCCCCGGCAAGCCGGTGCTGCGGAGGGGGGTTAAGCCGCGCGGCGCGCGCGCGCAAGGGGGGGCGGGGCGTTCGTTGCGATTTCGTGCCCATCGCGGTCGCGCCAAATCGACCCCCGGCCTATCGGTCACGGTGGCCGCTGACCTCATCGCCGGCATCGGCCGGCAGCCGGGCAAAAAACGGTGCCGCGCTGATCACCACGAGGCCCGCCACAACGAAAGCCACGGCGAAATCCGGCACCGCCACGGCACGGCCGGCGATGGCGGCCGAGAGCTCCAGCGTGGTGGTGGCCAGCACCACGCCCAGGGCCGGGGCGATCTGCTGCGCCATGCCGTAGAAACCGGTGGCGGCGGAAAAACGCGATTGCGGCAGATCCGCGAAAGCCAGGGTGTTCAGCGCGGTGAATTGCAGGCTGCGAAATAGCCCGCCGAGCGCGAGAAGGAGGAACATCGCCGGCAGCGGCCAGGCTGGGGTGAAAAAGGCGCAACTCGCCAGAGTCACCCCCGCCAGCAGCCCGCCCCAGATGATGGCGCCACGAAAGCCCCAGCGCCGCAGGATGGGCCGCGCCAGCGGCTTCATCGCCAGCGCGCCGATGGCGGTGGCGAAGCTCACCAGGCCGGATTCGGTGGCGCTCCAGCCGAAGCCCACCTGCAGCAGCACCGGCACCAGGAAGGGGCTGGTGCCGGCGCCAACGCGGAAGATGGTGCCTGTGGCGGCAGCGGCGTGGAAGGTGGGCACCTTCAGCAGCGAGAGGTCCAGCGCCGGGCGCTCGGTCCGCAGGCAATGCCGCACGGCGATGAAGCCGATGGCGAAGCCCAGGGCCAGCCCGGCCTCCGACCAGCCCCAGGGCATGACCTGGCGGCCCACCGTCTCCAGCCCGAACATGAAGCAGGCCAGCGCGCCGCCCACCAGCAGCAGGCCCCGCGTATCGGGCGGGCCGGGATGGGCAACGGGCACGTTGGGGATCTTCCAGGCCACCAGGCACAACCCCAGCACGCCGACCGGAATATTGATCCAGAACACGCTGCGCCAGCCAAAGTTATCCGTCAGCACGCCGCCCAGCACGGGGCCGGAGATCGGGCCGAGCATGCCGGGCATGGTCAGCCAGGTCATCGCCGTCAGCATCTGGTCCTTGCGCAGGCCGCGCAGCAGGAGGAGGCGGCCGACCGGGACCATCATGGCGCCGCCCAGGCCCTGCACGATGCGCGCCGCCACCAGCTCCGGCAGGCCCTGTGCCAGGCCGCAGGCGGCGGAGGAGAGGGCGAAGAGCGCGATGGCCAGCATGAAGACGCGCTTCGGCCCAAACCGGTCCGCCACCCAGCCGGAGAAGGGGATGAACACCGTCAGCGCCACCAGGTAGCTGGTGATGGCCACGCCCAGCCGCGCCGGCTCCACGCCAAGGTCGCGCGCCATGGAGGGCAACGCGGTGATCACAGCTGCGCTGTCCAGGTTTTGCATGAACAGGGCGCTGGCCACGATGATGGCGATGGGCCTTGGGTCTTTGCTCGGCGCGGATTCGGACATTCCGTGGCAGGTTACGCCGGGGCTGCGGGCTTGGGGAGCCGCGATGCCGCCGCAATCGCCTTCAAAGCATCACACTGCCACCGCAAGGCCGACACCGGCGGGGCGCCTGATGAGGATGCGCCACAGAGACGGCATCCCGCCGCCCACAGCCCACCCCCCGGGGCAAGTCCCCACCGAGGTTCGCCATGAACCGCCTTCTTCGCATCCTTTCCGTCTTCGGCGCCGTCCTGGCGCTCTCCGCCTGCGTGGCGCCGGGCTATGGCCCACGCTATGGCGGTGGCGGCGGATATCGCAACTACGCCTATAGCCAGCCTGCTTTCGTCAACCGTGGCGGCTATGGGGGCGGCTACGGCGGCGGCCATGGCGGTGGCTACAGAGGTGGCCATGGCGGCGGCGGCTGGGGCGGGCCGCGCGGCGGCTGGCGCTGATGCCAGGACGGGCGGCGGCTATTCTGCCGTCGCGCCGGAAATCTCCACCAGCTGGCGCCAGGCGATTTCCTCCTGGCGCCAGAAGGTGAGGAAGGCCTCCGGGCTGGCATCCACCACGGGGCGGAAGCCCAGCGGCGTGATGCGGCTGCCGAATTCATCGGAGCGGACGATCTGCGCCACCACCTCGTGCCAGCGCGCCAGGATCGGCGCGGCCGTGCCGCCCGGGGCAACCAGCGCATACCAGGCCTGGGCGTCGATATTGCCGCCGGGCAGCACCTCGTTCATGGCGGGCACAGTCTCGACGCCCGGCACATAGGTGACCCGCTCAGCGCTGCCGACGGCCAGCGCGCGGAAGCGCCCTTCGCGCACATGCGGCATCAGCGCGGGCATGACGTCGAACATCATGTCGATGTTGCCGGCCACCAGGTCCTGAATGGCCGGGCCGCCGCCGCGATAGGGCACATGGGTGATGTCGACCCCGGCCACGCGCTTCACCTTCTCGATGAAGAGGTGGCTGGTGGTGCCGGTGCCGCTGCTGCCCATGGTGACGCGGCCGGGATTGGCGCGGGCGAAGGCGATCAGCTCGGCGAAAGTCCGCCAGGGCCGGCTGGCATTGACCACCATCAGGATGGTGCCGCTGGAAACCCGGCTGATGGGGGCGAGGTCGCGCGTCGGCTCGATGGGCATGCGCGCGCCATAGAGGAACTTGTTCGCGGCCAAGGTATTGGCGGCGGCGAGCATGATGGTGTGGCCATCGCGCTCGGCCTGCGCCACGAATTGCGCGCCGATATTGCCACCAGCGCCGGCGCGGTTTTCCACCACCACATTCTGGCCGAGGATGGGGGTGATACGCTCCCCCAGCAACCGGGCGGTGATATCCAGCGCCCCGCCGGCGGCGATGGGCACCACGAGGCGCAGCGGGCGGCTCGGCACCCAGCGCGCCGGCGCCTGGGCCCTGGACATGGGCGCTGCGAGCGGCAGGGTGGCGAGCCCGGACAGGAGATGGCGGCGTTGCGACATTGGAGGCTCCAGCCTGGATTGCAGCCCATAACTGGGCCGCGTCGCGCCGCACCGCAACGGCCCAGGGCACGTTTCGCCGCCAACAATTCACAAGCGGCCGGCCCGGTGCCGGCCAAGCCATTCTAATCCCTGAGTGTTCCAATTATGTTTCAGGATCGTCTGGCCCGAATTGCCGCGGCAACCCAGCGATGGCCGGCAAAGCCTTGCTATAGCGCGATAAGGCAATTTTTTCGCACGCGGGCGATGTTTCAGAATAACCCAGCGCGTGACAGAGACGTGAATCACTCATGACTATGACTGGCATCGATGTCTGAACAAATGAAGGGGGGTCGGACAGACAATCCACACCTCTATCCACAGGGCATTCACTGAACTGTCAAAGACGCGCCCAGCAGAAATTCCCGGTTTCCCTCCGGCCCGGTGATCGGGCTGGCCTCGATGCCAAGCACCGTCCAGCCCGGCAAACCCGCCCACCAATCGCCGATCATCCGGCATGCCGCGGCATGCACCGCCGGGTCGCGCACCACCCCGCCGGGGGCCAGTTTCGGCCCCATCTCGAATTGCGGCTTGATGAGTGCGACCGCCCAGGCGCCGGGCGCGCAAAGCGCCAGCGGTGCCGGCAGCACGGTGCGCATGCCGATGAAGCTGGCATCGCAGACCAGCGCCTGGATGGGCTCACCGACATCATCGGCGGTCATGTGCCGAGCATTCAGCTTCTCGCGCACGACCACCCGAGGATCCTGGCGCAGCTTCCAGGCCAGCTGGCCATGGCCGACATCCACGGCATGCACCCGGGCGGCGCCGTGATGCAGCAGCACATCGGTGAAGCCGCCGGTGGAAGCGCCGACATCGAGGCAGACCAGCCCCGCCGGCGAAAAGCCGAAATGCGCCAGGCCATGGCTGAGCTTGACCCCGCCGCGGGACACCCAGGGATGCTCCTGCCCGCGCAACTCCAGCGCGATGTCATCGGCCACCGTCTGGCCCGGCTTGTCCAGCCGGCGCTCGCCCGAATAGACCAGCCCGGCCATGAGCAGGGCCTGGGCCCTGGAGCGGGACTCCACCAACCCGCGCTCGACCAGCAACTGGTCGATCCGAAGCTTAGGCACGCGCGGCGAGCGCCTCCTTGCCCAGGGCAGCCAGCACGGTCTCGACGATATGCGGCGCGTTCAGTCCGGCGATATCGTATTGCTTCCGCGGATTGTCGTGGTCGATGTAGATGTCGGGCAGGGTCATCGGCCGGAATTTCAGGCCGCGATCCAGCAGGCCGGCATGGGCGAGGTGATGCATGACCAGCCCACCGAAGCCGTTCATCGAGCCCTCCTCGATGGTGATCAGCACCTCATGCTCCCGCGCCAGGCGCTCGATCAGCGCGGTGTCGAGCGGCTTGGCGAAGCGGGCATCCGCCACGGTGGTGGAAAGGCCGAAGGTCGCCAGCTCATCGGCCGCCTTCAGGCATTCCTGCAGGCGGGCGCCATAGCTGAGGATGGCGACCTTGGTGCCCTCGCGCAGCACGCGCCCGCGGCCGATTTCCAGCGGCGTCCCGCGGGCCGGCACCGGCTCCAGCGCAAAGCCCTCGCCGCGCGGGTAGCGCACGGCGGAGGGGCCGTGATCGAGCTTCGCCATGGTGGCGATCATATGCGCCAGCTCCACCTCGCAGCTCGCGGCCATCAGGGTGAAGCCGGGCAGGCAGCCCAGGAAGGCGATGTCGAAGCTGCCGGCATGGGTGGCGCCATCGGCGCCGACGAGGCCAGCGCGGTCCATGGCGAAGCGCACGGGCAGGCCCTGCAAGGCCACGTCATGCACGACCTGGTCGTAGCCGCGCTGGAGGAACGTGGAATAGATCGCACAGAAGGGCTTCATCCCCTCCGTCGCCATGCCGGCGGCGAAGGTCACGGCATGCTGCTCGGCGATGCCCACGTCGAAGCAGCGCTCCGGGAAGCGCTTGGCGAACATGTCGAGGCTGGTGCCAGATGGCATGGCGGCATTGACCGCGACGATGCTCTCATCCTGCTCGGCCTCGGCGATCAGCGCGTTCGCGAAAACCTTCTGATAGACCGGCGGGCCGGGCGGCGCCTTTTGCTGCTCACCGGTGATGACGTTGAATTTCTGCACGCCATGGTATTTGTCGCCCGAGCTCTCGGCCGGCGCATAGCCCTTGCCCTTTTGCGTCACGGCATGGATCAGGAAGGGGCCCTTATGCTCGGCATCGCGCAGGTTGCGCAGCACCGGCAGCAGGTGATCCATGTTGTGGCCGTCGATCGGGCCGACATAATAGAAACCCATCTCCTCGAACAACGTGCCGCCGGTCAGCAAGCCGCGGGCGTATTCATCGACACGCTTGGTGGCGCGCTCGATCGGCCCGGGAAAATTCTTCGCCAGCTTGCCGACGAAATCGCGCACCGAGAGGAACGGGCGCGACGAGATCGTGCGGCTGAGATAGGCCGACATCGCACCCACAGGCGGCGCGATCGACATGTCGTTGTCATTGAGGATGACGATGAGGTTGGCCTTCTCGGCCCCCGCATTGTTCATCGCCTCATAGGCCATGCCGGCCGACATCGAGCCGTCGCCGATCACCGCGATGACGTTGCGCGGCTTGTCCTGCAAGGCGCTCGCCACCGCCATGCCCAGGCCGGCGGAGATCGAGGTGGAGGAATGCGCGGCGCCGAAGGGGTCGTATTCGCTCTCCGAGCGCTTGGTGAAGCCGGACAGCCCGCCGGGCTGGCGCAGCGTGCGGATGCGGTCGCGCCGGCCGGTCAGGATCTTGTGCGGGTAGCACTGGTGGCCAACATCCCAGATCAGCCGGTCATGCGGCGTGTCGAAGACGGCGTGGATGGCGACAGTCAGCTCGACGACACCGAGCGAACTGCCGAGATGGCCGCCGGTGACCGAGACGGTGGAGATGGTCTCCGCCCGCAGCTCATCGGCCACCTGCTTGAGCTGGTCATTGGAGTAATTGCGCAGATCGGCCGGTACGGTGACGCGGTCGAGCAAGGGGGTGGTCGGGCGGTCCATATTCAGCTTCTCCGCGAAATCGTGAAATCGGCCAGCGCGCGCAGCATGTCGGCGCGTTCGCCGAAGGCATCGAGGTGATCACGCGCCTGGGTCACCAGGCGTTCGGCCTGCATCCGGGCACGCTCGATGCCCAGCAGGCCGACCAGCGTGGCCTTGCCGGCGCCGGCATCCTTGCCGGTGGCCTTGCCAGCCTCTTCGGCGCTTGATGTGGCGTCGAGAATGTCATCGGCAATCTGGAACGCGGCACCGAGATCGCGGCCATAGGCCAGCAACGCGTGGCGCTGCTGCGACGGCGCCTTGCCCAATATGGCACCGGCCTCGGCGGAAACCTCGATCAGCTTGCCGGTCTTGAGCGTTTGTAACCGGCCGATGGCGGCTTCCTCCGGCGGGATGCGGCCCTGCTCGGCCATCATGTCCAGCATCTGGCCGCCGCACATGCCGCGCGGGCCGGCGGCGCGGGAGATGGCGCGGACGAGCTCGATGCGCACCGCCGGGTCGGAATGGGTTTCCTCGTCCGCCAGCACGGTGAAGGCGTGGCATTGCAGCGCATCGCCGGCCAGGATGGCGGTGGCCTCGTCGAAGGCCTTGTGGTTGGTGGGCTTGCCGCGGCGAAGATCGTCGTTGTCCATTGCCGGCAGATCGTCATGGATCAGCGAATAGGCGTGGATCATCTCGATGGCGGCGGCGACCCGAAGTGCCGCGGTGCGCGAGACGTTGAACTGGCGCGCGCCCTCCAGCACCAGGAAGGCCCGCATGCGCTTGCCGCCGCCCATGGCGGAATAGCGCATGGCGTCATAGAGCCGAGCCTCATCGCCTTCGACGACGGGCAGCAGGGTGTCCAGCGCGTCTTCCATTTCGGCGGCCGAATCGGCCAGGGCACGGGCCAGCATGACGCTGGGGGTGGCGATGCTCGTTGTCACACTCATTCAAACCTATTCCAGATCACGCAGGGTGATGGCCCCGTCCGGGCCCTGGGAGATCGCCTGCACCTTGGCCTCGGCGTCGGCCAGCAGGGTCTCGCAATGGCGGCGCAGTTGGGTGCCGCGCTCATAATCGGCGATCGCGCGGGCGAGGTCGCCCTTGCCGGATTCAAGGCCGCGCACGATGGTTTCGAGCTCGGCCAGGGCCGCCTCGAAGCTCAACGAATCCGCCGGTGCCACGCCCTCCGCCATTTTGCCTTTCCACAACCCTACTCACCAACACCATAAAGCGCTCTGCCGCGAAACCCAAACGTCACACCAGGGTGCAGCGCTCGTAACGCCAAAGCAATGACAATTTTAGGCTGGAAGCGGGCGGTTGGCGCGCGCCAAAACCGCCTGGAACAGCACCTGGCACCCCGACTCGGCCTCCCCGGGCTCGATGCTTTCGGCCTCGTTGTGGGACAGCCCATCCTTGCAGGGGGTGAAGATCATGGCCGTGGGGATGTGGCGGGCGACATAGACGGCGTCATGCCCCGCGCCGCTGACGATTTTTCTCGCCGAGAGACCGAGGCGGCTGGCGGCCTCCTCCACCAGCCCGACACAGGCCGGGTCGAAGGGCTGGGCGTCGAGGCGGAAGAGCTCGGTGAGGTGCCAGGTGCAGCCCACGGCGGCGACCAGCCTGGCGGCCTCGGCCTCGAATTCCGCCGCCATGGCCTGGGCCTGCCCGAAATCGGGGTGGCGGAATTCGACCGAGAAACGGGTTTCGCCGGGCACCACGTTGCGGCTGTTGGGCGCGACCTGCAGCCAGCCCACCGTGCCGCGGCCATCCTCGCCACGACTGCGCATGATGCGGTCCACCATCTCCACCACCCGGGCTGTGGCCAGCAGAGCGTCACGACGGGTGCTGGGTGGCGTGGTGCCGGCGTGGGAATCCTGGCCCTCGATCCTGGCATCATACCAGACCTGGGCCTGGGCGCCGGTGACGATGCCGATCTGCCGCCCCTCGCGCTCCAGGATCGGACCCTGCTCGATATGCAACTCAAAATAGGCGTCGGCCGCGAAGGGTTTTGCCGGTTCGGGGCCGCGATAGCCGATGGCATCGAGTGCCGCGGCGACGCGCACGCCCTCGGCATCCGTCAGGGCATAGGTCTTTTCCAGCGGGAAGACACCGGCCCAGGTGCCACTGCCCATCAGCGAATGGCCGAAGCGGCTGCCTTCCTCATCGGTCCAGTTCACCAATTCGATGGGGGCCTCGGTGGTGATGTTCAGGTCGTTCAGCGACCGCATCACCTCCAGCCCCGCGATCACACCCAAGGCGCCGTCGAACTTCCCGCCCGAGGGCTGGCTGTCGAGATGGCTGCCCATCAGCACCGGGGCGCGGGAGGGGTCGCGCCCTTCGCGGCGGGCGAACATGTTGCCGATTTCGTCCACGCGGATGGTCAGGCCGAGCGCGCGGCACCATTCGGCAAAACGGTCGCGGCCCTGGCGGTCGATCTCGGTCAGCGTCAGGCGCTTCACACCGCCCTTCGGGGTGGCGCCGATCTCGGCCATGGCCATGAGCGTGGACCAGAGGCGCTGGCCGTCAATGCGTTGGTTGGTGTGCATGCGCCCGTTATGGCGCGGCTTGGGCGGCGCGGGAATGGGTGCGCAGCCAGTCGGCGAATTCGGCCTCGCTCAGCCTGCCATCCGCCAGGCCGAGCATGGCAACGACGCAGGCGACGTCGCCCGCGGCCAGTTCCAGCCCATTCATTTCCAGGAACAGTTCCACCGCCACGAAGGCGGTGCGCTTGTTGCCGTCAGTGAAGGGGTGGTTGCGTGCCAGACCATGGCCGAGCGAGGCGGCTAGGCTGCAAAGATCGGCATTGCCATAGGCTTCGTGGTTGCGGGGCCGGGCCAGGGCGCTGTCCATCAGGCCCATATCCCGGATGCCCGGCGCCCCGCCATGTTCCGCGATCTGTTCGGCGTGGATGGCCAGGATGATGTTGCGCGAAAGCCAGCGCGTCACTTCGCCAATTCGCGCAGCACGGCACGGCGCCGGCGCATGATGCGGCGCGCCGCTTCCATCTCGGCCTCGAAATCCGGATCGGTGCGTTGCGCGGTGAAGCCGTCGGGCGACTCCACAAGGTGCAGTTCATCACCCTCGGCCAGGCGGGCGCGGCTCAGGATTTCGCGCGGCAGAACGACGCCGACGGAATTGCCGATGCGGCGGAGTTTGACTTTCATGACGCAGCCTTGTGCATACAAAAGTTATAACGCTCTCTGCTGCGGAAGTCATCCCCTGGCACAATGCGTCATGGTGTTGCGCCGACATCTCTGTTTACCTTTGGGAAAGACGGGTCGGTCGCGAAGAAATGGTGAATGCCCCACTTTACATATGCGGGATTCCTTATGAACCCGTGGCCCAACCGGGGTTCAAAAGGCAATCAAAGCGCCGGTGTAAGCGAATGAATCGTCGAAGTTTCCAGACGATAAGTCGCGAGAAATCTCAGCCCACCAAGACGTCGCAAAGCGTGGGTTATCGTCACCCGAAAAACTACCCCACCGCAAACCCCGCCGCCCGGAACACCGCCTGCCCCTCCGGCCCGCCGGCCAGCGCCAGGAACGCCGCCGCCCCAGCGGGATCGGGCGCACGCGTGGGAATCGCCGCGACATAGGGGGTGATGAGCTGCAGATGATCCGGCAGCGGCGCCACCAACACCGCATCCGGCACCGCGGTGATCTCGCTGGCCTGGGTGATGACGGTGACTATCTCTCCCCTCGCCACCGCCTGCACCGCGCTCAGCCCACGGGCGAAGGGCGCGATCCGCGGCCCGCCGGCGGCCTGCGCCGGCACCGCCAGCCTGGCCAGCAGCTCCAGCACATGGCGGCCGGATGTGGCGCCGCTCGCCGCATCCGACACGCCGATGCTCGCCACGCCGCGGAGATAGGCGGCCAGCGCCGCTTCCGTGGCGATCTCGGGCAGCGCGCTGCCGCGCCGGACGGCGACCGCCAGGCGCATCCGCCCCATTTCACGGCGCGATGCCGCCACCGCGAAACCGTCGCGGATCAGCCCATCCAGCGCCGGGCCGGCATTGAGCACGACATCCGGGGCCTCCCCTGCGCGGATCCGGGCCGCCACCTGGCCGCCATTGCCGGTGGCTGTGCGCACCGCCCGGCCGGTGGCGCGGGTGAAGGCATGGGCGATCTCGTCGATCGGCACTTCGGTGGCGCCGGTGCCCAGGATGGACAGCGGTGGCGCCTGGGCCAGGGCCGGGGTTACGAGGAGAAATGGCAGGCTGCGGCGTGGGATCATGTATTCAGACTTGCCCCGCGCGGGCCGGCCTGCAAGATGTTCCTCATGGCCCATGCTCTCTCCCCATCCGCTCCCCCGACCCTGCGCAACTCCGACCTGGACACGCCGGCTGTCCAGCAGGCGCGCATCGACCTCGCCGCCTGCTTCCGCATGGCCGCGCGGCTGGGGATGCATGAGGGCATCTGCAATCATTTCTCGGCGGTGGTGCCGGGGCGCGACGATTTGATGCTGGTCAACCCCTATGGCTGGGCGTTTTCCGAGATCACCGCCTCGCGCCTTCTCATCACCGACCTCGAGGGCCGCGTGGTCGCCGGCGAGGGAGTGCCCGAGGCGACGGCCTTCTTCATCCATGCCCGCATGCACCTGAACCAGCCGCGTGCGAAAGCCGCCTTCCACACCCACATGCCCTATGCCACGGCGCTGGCGATGCTGGAGGGCGAGCCGCTGGTCTGGGCCGGCCAGAGCGCGCTGAAATTCTATGGCCGCACGCTTGTGGACGAGAACTACAACGGCCTGGCGCTGGACAATGCCGAGGGCGACCGGATTGCCGCCAGCGTGGGCGATGCCGACATCGTCTTCATGCGCAACCATGGCGTGATGGTGCTGGGTGCTTCGATCGCCGAGGCCTGGGACGATCTCTACTATCTCGAACGCGCCGCCCAGGCGCAGTGGCTGGCCGAGAGCACCGGCCGCAAGCTCAAGCCCGTGCCGCCCGAACTGGCGCGCAAGACCTATGAGCAGATGCGCGAGGGCGACCGGGAAAGCGCCCGGCTGCATCTCGACAGCATCAAGCGCATTTTGACGATGGATGCGCCAGACTACGCAGCATGATAGCCCGCCATGCGCTTCCCCTGCTGACCCTCCCTATGATCGCCCGCGGCGATGATCGCCAGGCTGTCGGAGGCGATGCGCTTCGCCACGCAGGACGCCTTCGTGCGTGAGCGCATGGGTGTCGGCGGCAATGAGACGGTGAGCGAGCCGGCCGAGGCCTTCGCCGCCCCCATCGCGCATGACCGGCGGGTCGTGCGGCAATTGGTGGCTGAGACCGGCCTGCGGCCGGACTGACCCGGGCCCGTGGTATCAAGGCCGAGATAGGGCGACGGTGGGGCAGCAAGCCTGGGCCCGCCGCCCGAGGCCTCAGCGCAGTTGGCGGGTGACGCCGCGGCCGTCCTGTTCCAGCACAACGCCGCCGCCATTATAGGCGCCATCGCCGGAGCGATCCCGCGGCAGCGTGACGCCCGCCATGGGAGCGGCCGGTGAGGGGAGTTGCACCGGCGGCGCGGCAGGGCTCGGCGTGGCGGCAATGATATAGGGCGTATTTCTGGTCGCGGGCTGGGCGAGTTGAGCTCCGGGGCCAACGACAACCACTGGCCCGGGCACCTGCCCGACGGTCAAAGGCTGGGAGAACTGTGCCGGGGCGCAGCCGCTGGCGATGATGCAGGTGAGCAGGGATAGGATGTGTCGCCGGGCCATGGCTGGGCCTCCTTCAATGGGGATACGGCACCAACGCCCTGGCCCGACCCGAAGTTGCCATCAAAGCCCGGCGAGAAAGCCCTCCAAGAGCGCATTGAATTCCGCCGCCCGCTCGAAATAGGCGGAATGGCCGGCGCGGGCGATCATCGCCGCAGTGGCGCCCGGCAACACCCGGGCGATGGCGGCCGAGGCGAAGGGCGGCATCACCACATCCTCCTCATTGGCGATCAGCAGGATGGGGCAGCCGGCGGCGGCGAGGTCCTCGGGCGGGCGAAGGCGCATGGCATTCATCCGCGCGCGCAGCGCCTCCTTCGCCAGGCCGGAATTGGCCTCGTCGATGTGCTGGTAGAGCACGGCCATGGCGGGTTGTTCGGCGAGCATGCGCAGGCCGGTGGCCTGGTGGCCGCCGGCGGCGGCGAGCCTGCGCTTGGTCGCGGCACTCGCCGCCTCCCAGGCCGCCAGCGCCGCCGGCTCGCCCAGCTTGTCCCGCGCGATGCTGCCGCCGGTGGCGGCCATGACGATACCGCGCAGCTTGCCCGTCCGCAGCTGTGCGTATTCCACCGCCGTCCAGCCGCCCATGGATTGCGCGACCAGGACAAAGCTGTCGATGCCGAGGTGATCGACCAGGGCCGCCAGATCGCCGGCGTAATCATCCGGGTCAGGCCCGCCGGGAATGGGGCTGGAGGGCCAGAAGCCGCGATGGGCGAAGGTCACGCAACGGAATCGATCGGAAAAATGCCCGACCTGCTGCCACCACGACATGTGGTTGCCGCCCAGCCCATGGGCGAAGACCAGCGCCGGGCCTTGGCCGGTGACCTCGTAATGGATGGAACAGCCTGGCCGCTCCAGCCGCCCCGTCTCACGCTTCATCGCCTGCCCCTGTACCGGAGGGTGAGGCTGCCCGGCCGCGCCCTGTGGCGCAACCGCCTACTCGGCTTCCAGGGGCGCGTTCAACGGCACACCCGGCACGCGGATGCCGCCGGGTCGGCCATTGGCATTGGCGCCCTGCCATGTGGTGGTGAAGGTTTCCGGGAGCGTCGGCCCATCCGAACAGGCCAGCCACAGGCGGAAGAGATGCCGCCGCCGCTCGGGCTCCGGGAAATCCTCGTATTCCGTGCGCGAATGCAGCACCCAGTGGTTGTTGATCAGCTGCACGTCGCCTGGAGAAAATTCCATGTCGAGGTGGAATTCATCGCTGTCGGCCAGGGCGTCGAGCATGTCGCAGGCCGCCTCCAGCGCCGGTGTGGTGCGTGGCACCTGGGCGAAGCGCTGCGCCTTGCGCATGGTGCTGCGGACATAGGTCGTAACCAGCCCGCCGCCCGGCATGGGGTTGAAGATCGGCACGATATACCATTCCTCGGCACCGGCGGGGACTTCGCCGCGGCGGTCGCGATAGACCGGGCGAACCAGCTCCGCCAGCAGGTCCGGCCGCTGTTCCAGCATGGCATTGTAGAGTGCGGCCGAGCTGACGATGGAGGAGAGCCCGCCCGCCTTGGCCGGTTTGAGGCAGAGCAGCCCCACCACATCCGCCGAATCGGTGTGGTAGGGCAGCCGCGCCGCCGTCTGATAGCCGCGATGCACCGGCGAGGCGTAGTCCATGCCGATATCCCTGACATGGCCCAGGATATGGCCTTTTCCGTTCTGCGACACCGGCTCGCCCAGATGGGTGCCGAGGCCGAAATAGGCGATGGCGGTCTGCCGCGTGGTCCAGCGCTCCACCGGCAGGCCGCGCAGCAGGATGAAGCCATGGGCATGCAGCACCTGCCGGCGGATTTCGGCGATCAGGGCGGAGAGTGCCGGCAACGGCATGTCGGCGGGTGTGATGGCGGCGATGTCGATGCCGCTGGAATCCAGCCGGCGAACCTCCGCGTCCAGGGCGGTGATCTCGGCCGCGGTCAGCGGGCGGATCCAGTCGGTGCGGGCGGCCATGTCGGGGCCGCGCCAGGCATGGGCTGTGGTGACGGGGCGCAGCGCGGTTTCGGGCAAGGTAAGGCTCATGACCTCACTCCTCGATCGCGGAATAGACCAGCGCATTGATCACCCGCCGATAATATTGCCGCAGCACGCCCGGCGTCGACGCCATGAAGACCACGGCCAGATCCTCCTCCGGGTCGACCCACATGGCGGTGCCATAGGCGCCGTTCCAGCTGAACATGCCGGCATTGCCGAGCAGGGCGCTGCCGCCCTCGCGCCGCACCGCCACCGTGAGGCCGAAGCCCCAATTCACCATATTGCCCTCGGTGCCGGTCAGGTTGTTCTGGATGCCGGCATGCATGTGGTCGCGCGTCATCTCGGCCACCGCAGCGCGGGAGAGCACCCGCCGGCCATCCAGCGCGCCGCCGTTCAGCAGCATCTGGGCGAAGCGGATATAATCGCCGGCGGTGGAGACGGCGCAGCCGCCGCCGCATTCATAGCTGGGTGCCACGAGGCCCATATCGACGCTTTGCGGGCGGTTGGTGGCCGGGTCCATCGGCAGGGGCGTGGCGTAGCGACGGCGCTGCGGCTCCGGCACCAGGAAGCCGGTATCGGTCATGCCGAGCGGACGGAAGATGCGGCCTTCCATCACCTCACCCAGACGCTGCTCGGTCACCTGCTCGACCACCAGGCCGAGCACGTCGGTAGACAGGCTATAGTCCCACACCGTGCCGGGCTGGTGAAGCAACGGCAGGCTGGCCAGGCGCTCCATGAAGGCGGCGGGGCTGAATTGGCGAGAGGATGTGCCCGAGGAGCCGGGGTAGAGCCGGTGCAGCGCCGTGGTGCCGCGCGCGCCATAGGTGATGCCCGAGGTGTGCCGGGCGAGGTCGATCAAGGTGATCGGCCGGGTGGCCGGCACGGTGTTCTCCGGGTTGCCCTCCACCGCGACGCGGCGATTGGCCATGGCGGGGAAGAAGCGGGTGATGGGGTCGCCGATCGACAGCCGCCCCTCCTCCAGCAACGTCAGCATCGCCACCGCGGTCATCGGCTTGGTCATGCTGGCGATGGGGAAGATGGCGTCGCGCGGCATCGGCCGGGTGCGGGCGCCGTCGAGATGGCCGAAGGCCTCGAAATAGGCGAGCTGGCCGCGGCGGGCGACGGCGATCACCGCGCCAGGCAGCTGGCCGCGGGCGATATCGGCCTCCATGGTGGTCCGGATCCGGTCCAGCCGCTCGGGCGAGAAGCCCAGCGATTGCGGCGTGGCGCGGGGCAGTGGGTCGGCCGCCAGGGCCGGAAGGGTGAACAGCGCCAGGGCGCAGGCCAGCAGCGTTTTCATCGAGGTTTCCCCATTTGGTGCGCCGGCCTGCCGCCGGGCTTTGGGGGAAGCCTAGGCCGGTTGGGCAGGGGATTACAATGTGGGTTCAGTGGTCGTAGCGGCCCACCGCCAGATCGGGGCTCCAGGGCGCGGTGACGCCTTCGACGGTGCGGGTCTTGCGGGCCACCACACCGGTATAATGCGGCGCCGCCTCCAGATGCATGCGCGACAGGCCCGAGGGCAGCCCGTAATGCGGCACCACCGAAGCCCAGCCGGCTTCGCTGGTGGAGATGATCTCGAAGCCCGTCAGCTGGTTCAGCAATCCGCGCCAGGCATGGGCCGACATGCGCCAGAAATCCCAGGGCTCGGCATGCAGCGGCCAGGTGCAGGGCACCAGGGCGGTGAAGAGACCGCCGACCCGGAGCACCTTATTCGCCTCGATCACGCATTGGATGGGGCTGAGCAGATGCTCCATGACGGAATGGCTGTAGATGATATCCACCGACCCGGCCTCGATCACCGCCGACATCGCATGGGCATCGGCCGCGATGTCGACATTGCTGCCTTCCCAGCGGTCGAGGCCGATATAGTCATACATCTGGGTGAAAAAGGCGCGTGAGGCGACGCTGGCAGCCCCGCGGGCGCCGATCTCGAGAAGCAAGCCGCGGCGCCCGGGCGGGATGGTCGCGGTGTGGTTGAGGATCGCGACCAGCTCATGCCCGGCATGGACCGCGACCTTGTCGATGCTGGAGAGCGGGATGTCGAGGCGCGAGCCATCATCGAAGACGGCATGCAGCTGAAGCTGCTGGAGCAGCGCGTCGCTCTGCGCCAGATCGACATGGGCGAAATCCTGGAAGTCCCGGTAAAGCGCGGTGATACGATGGCCCAGCTGGGCGAAGTCGCGCCCGAAACGCTCCAGCAGCGCCGGCGATGCTATGCCGTGATCCGTCTGCCGTCGCGTCAGAAGCATGCCGGGCAGATCGGCCGCGCCGTCCGCCGCGACGCTGGCCTGGTTGGTGAACCATTGCACCGCTTCGAGTGCCGCGGGGGATGACAGCGACAGGCCGGCGAGCGTGCGGCCCGGCCGCATCAGCTCGAAGCCCAGCTCAAGATAATTGCCCAGGACCTTCACGCCGGAGAGGTGGAACAGCGTGCCGTCGAAGTCATAGACGTAAGGGGTCTCGTGCAGCCGGTCGAAACGCCTCTCCGCCGCGCGACGGAGCTCGATCCGCCCGAAGGACATGCGTCGTTCAGATGCCGGCGCGTCATCAGCCAGCGCCAGCAGTAAAACCTGCCCGACCCGGGAGTGCTGGGGGATGAAGCGGATCATGACATGCAGTTCGCCGGTCGGCGCCCGCTGGACTTCGGCGGAAAGCAGTTCGTCGCCCACAGTCAGCAGCCCGCCTTGGCCGTCAAATTCCAGATAGGCCTTCGTCATCCGGGTGACGTGCCGCTGCACCTCAAGCTTCAGCCGGGTCTCGGCCTGCGGATGAAACCAGATATCGATCCGGTGTTCGCGGCCGGACAGAAATACTGGCTCATGGGCGACGCCGAAGCTCTGGGTGCCCAGGGCGACCAGGTCAAAACTCATGCCCGCCGTCGACGGGTTCTCGATCCGGCATTGTTGCGCCAGGGGGCTGTTCAGCGATGTGTCGTTGATGAGGTCGGGCTGTGTGTCCGCCAAGGCTGGTCTCCGATCAGGTCAAGGTCTTGTACGCCCGCCGGCGGCAGGCGGTGCTGAATGCCATCAGGCCTTCGACGCCAGTATTCGGATATGGAAGCAGCGCCGCGATGCGCGCCAGTCCCGGTGTTGTTGAAACCCTGCCCGCGCGGCGACGGAAGCACAACACGCCCCGCTGCGGCCTCAGTGGTCGTACCGCCCCACCGCCATCTCCGCACTCCATGGCGCCGACACGCCTTCAACCCGATGTGTCTTGCGGGCCAGCACCGCGGTGAACATCGGCGCCGGCGCATGCTGCATGTTGCTCAGCCCGGCCCCAAGCGCCAGTCGCGGCACCACGGAGGCCCAGCCGAACTCCCGCGCGCTTTGGATCTCGAAGCCGGTCAGCGGGTTCAACAGCCCCCGCCAGGCATGGATCGACATGCGCCAATAATCCCACGGTTCGGCATGCAGCGGCCATATGCAGGGCACCATGGCGACGAACAGCCCGCCCACCCGCAGCACCTTGTTGGCCTCAATGACAAATTGCGTGGGGCTGAGCAGGTGCTCCATCACCGCGTGCGAAACGATGACATCTGCCGAATCGAAGCCCAGCGCGGCCGAGAGCTCATGGGCATCCGCGACAAGGTCGACATTCTCATCGCTCCATCGATCCACGGCGATATACCGGTAATGCGGCGCGAAGAGCTTGCGTGTCTCGCGGCTGGCCGGGCCGCGCGCGCCCACCTCGACCAGGACTCTCTCACGTTCAGGCCCTAGCGCCGCCGCATGAGCCACGATCCGCTCGAATTCCGCGCCGTGATAGAGGTCAAGCGCCTGGAAATCGCCGACCATCAGCGCCACACGCGATCCATCGGAAAAGCTGGCATGCAGGCATAGCTCCAGCAGCTGCGCATCGCCCTGTGGCCCGGGCAACATCCGCAGGTCCTGCGCATCGCGATACAGCGCGCTAATGCGGTGGCCGAACAGGCCATGCTCCGCCCCCAGCCGTTCCAGCAGCGCGGGCGAGTGATAGGGATAGGGCGGCAGGCGCGCAGTCAGCGGGGTGCCGGGCAAGGCCTCGGCGGGTTCCGCCGCGGCTTGCAGCGGCTGGTGGGTGAACCATTGCACCGCTTCGAGGGTCGCGGGGGAGGCGATGGACAGCCCGGTGAGGACATGGCCAGGCTTGTGCACCTCGAATTCCAGTTCGAGATACTGGCCGAGCACGCGCGCCGTGCTGATGGACGCCAGCACGCCGTCGATCTCGCGCAGGAATGGGGCATCGGCCCGGCGTTCCGGGCTGCGCGCTGCGGCCTGGCGCTGGGTGAGGCGGCTGAGGCCGAAGCGGCCGGTCGCGCCGGCCTCGGCGGTGAGAAAAAACCATTGCAGCATGGAGGCATGCGGCACGAAGACCAGGGTCAGGGTGAATTCGCCGTCATCCCCCGCGGTGATGGAGGCTGCCAGGATTTCCTCGCCCTGCACCAGCACCTCGCCCTGGTCGTCGAACTCCAGATAGGCCTTCTGCATGCGGCTGGCCTGGCCATGCACCTCGGCACGGAAGCGGGTCTGGTCGCCGGGCCGCAGGCGGATCTCGAGGCGCATCTCCAGCCCCGCCAGATGGGTGAGGAGGAAGGCCATCCCGAACCGCCCCTGGGCCTCGGCAATGATGTCGAACCCCGTCAACGCGGCACCCCCGGGTTCGAAGCGGGCGGCGAGCGGGGTGATGGTGGCGCCGGGCGCGTCGATGATCAGGCCGGGTGGGCCGTGCCTGTCTTGCGCGAGGTAAGGGCTCATCGGGTGCGGGACCACTCATCATCGCGGCCTGGCCGTAGGGGCGCAGCCGGTCGGTTTGAGGAATGTCCCCGGCGGGATTCGAACCCACGGCCCCCAGATTAGGAATCTGGTGCTCTATCCTGCTGAGCTACGGAGACACGCCGGGAGCAGATATGTCCCGCCGCATCAGTAGTTGTAAAGCCATCCCAGCGTGTAGCTGTTGCCCAGGGCCACGTTCCGGCCTGCGATGTCGCGGGAGTAGGAGGCCAGGATCGAGTGCCGCGGGTTGATGGCATAGGCCACCGAAATCGCGGCCTTGTAGATGTTGTAGTTGGAGCCCGTGCCGGTCGAATTGCGCATGCCGATGGTGTTCAGGCTCTGGGCGAAGACCAGCCAGCGCTCGGCCGGGCGGAAGCCCACGGTGGCATCGAGCCGAACCTCATCGGCATTGCTGCCAAAGCGCAGCCGATAGGCTGCCTCCAGCCCCATGAAAACATTGATGTTGTTGATGCTGCGGCCAATGCCGAACAGCGCGCGCGCCTCGGTCGAGGCATGCTGCTCGGCGATGCGCGGATTATCGATCGAGGCGATGCCGGGCGTGAACACCGTGCCCTGGGCCGAGAGCACCATGCCGTCATGGCGCCACAGCGCGTAACGGGCGAAGATCGCCGCCTCGGCCAGGCCCGCGCCACTGCCGCGGATCGAGCCCAGATCCATCCACGATGCCTGCAGCCGCGGCTGGATGCCCACCGTCCAGCGCTGCGTCAGCCCGTGTTCCCAGTAGGGGGAGATCGAAAACTGGTCTAGCGTGCCGCGCCCGGAAGGCCGGCCCTGCTGGTCGAAGCCCTGCACGTTCAGGCGCTGGAAGGTGGCGGCGGTGACCACCTGGCCGCCACCCTCGGGCTGTGGCCAGGGCGAGGCGAAGGCAGCCGGCACGGGCATGGCGCAGGCAAGGGCGAGCACGCCCAACCGGGCCGTCGCCGCCATCCCCTGCCATATCGTCGCTGTCATGTCCCTGCCTCGCTGCATGCAAAAAGCCCCCCCGGGGGCCGCTTCTGCGCCACGATCACATTTATGGCAGTCGTCCACGAATTGGCAAGTGTTTCACCAAACGAGAATCCATGCCTCAACCCAGGATTGTACCCCACCTCGCAAACATCTCGCCGGAGGCTGGATTTCGTCCCGGTTCTGCCTGAGTGTAGACCCAACAGATGGCCAAACCGCTCCTCCCGTCGCGACCATGTTGATGTGGACACAGATGCGCTTCAACCGATTCCTGATGCTGGCGCTCTTCGTCATGCTGCCCGGCATGTCGGCGGTGGCCCAGGACCAGTCGGAGCCACGCAACAACCGCATCTATGCCGCCCAGCGCGGTGTTGCCCGCATCACGGTCGCACCCTCGGCCACCCTGCATTGGCAGGTGGTCGATGAGGCGGGCGGGGTGGTCCGGCCATGGGCGGCCTCGGCGCCACCCGGCGAGGTGAGTGTCCCCGTCGGCGGCTGGTACCGGCTGATGCTGCGCGCCGCCGGGACCAGCGATGAAGGCCAGGTCGTCGGCGGGCGTTTTGCCGCCGGGATGGTGATCCTCATCACCGGGCAATCCCAGGCCGAGGCCTTCTTCGAGGCCAGCCTGCCCATCGCCGGCGCCCATCCCGTGGGCCGGCGCGACCCGGCACAGCCGCCGGTGACCGCCGTGCTGACCGATTGCAACGGCCCCCGCCCCTATTGCGCCGGCGACAATACCTTCTGGCAGCCCGCCCCGGCCGGCCTCGGCGCCCGGCTTCTGCTGGTGGCACTTGCGGAACGCTGGCGCATGCCGGTGGGGCTGGTGAATGCCGCGACAGGTGCGGCAAGCGCCGCCCAACTGGCCGACCGCGCGCAGCCCGCCGGCAACCGCCTTGCCCGTCTGGCGGCCAGCGCTGCGCCGCTCTCCGCCGCGCTCATCATGGGCCATGGCACCACCGATGCCTTCTTTCCCGTCCCGCCCGAGGCCTTCGACGCGGCGATGGCCGCCATCGTGGCCACGCTGCGCGACAATGGGCCGCCGGCCCTGCCGGTGCTGCTCTCCCCCCTGCCGCCGCTCACCCGCCCCAGCAGCAGCGTGACCCACCCCACCACGCTCTCGGTGATGCGCGACAACTGGATGCAATGGCTGGGCCTGCAGCCCGGGGCGGCACTGGACGACTATGGCCAGGCACGGGCCGAGGCGATCCGCACCGCGCAGCGCCGCCTCATCCGGTCGCTGAGCCTGATGGATGGCGGCGACCTGGAACGGGTGCGGCCGGGGCTCGATGGCATCCACTGGTCCGAGGCTGGCGTGCGCGAGGCGGCGCGGGTGACCGCCGCCGCCCTGCTGCGGGCAGTGCCGGTCAGCCGCCCGTGATCATGCGGGGTTGACCGCGGCCCGCACCGCCGCCGCCAGCGCCCGCACATCGTCCAGCACGGTGCCCACCGTCCCCGCCGTCGCCTGGCCCTGGGCATCGAGGCTGCCCGCCATGCGCTCGATCAGCGCCGAGGCCACCACAGCACCATCCGCCACCCGCGCCGCCTCGGCCGCCTGAGCGGGGGTGCGCACGCCGAAGCCGATGGCGATCGGCAGGTCGGTGTGCTGCCGCAGCCGGGGGATGTTCAACGCCAGATCAGCCGAGGTCGCGCTGCGCGTGCCGGTGATGCCGGTGATCGCGACGTAATAGATGAACCCCGAACAGGCCCGCAACACGCCCGGCAGCCGCGCGTCATCGGTGGTCGGCGCGATGAGGCGGATGAGGTCCAGCCCCTGGGCGGTGGCGAAGGGGGCGAGGTCCTGGCTTTCCTCCGGCGGCATGTCGACGACGATCAGGCCATCGGCCCCGGCGGCCTTTGCGTCCACGCAGAAACGCTCGGCGCCGTAGCTCAGGATGGGGTTGAGGTAGCCCATCAGGATGACCGGCGTGGTGTCGTCGCCCCGGCGGAAGTCCCGCAGCATCGCGATGATGCCGGTCAGCGTGGCGCCCGCCTTCAGCGCCCGCTGGCCGGAGAGTTGCACAATCGGCCCATCGGCCATCGGGTCGGAAAACGGGCAGCCGATCTCGATCAGGTCGGCCCCCGCCGCGGGCATGCCGCGCAGGATCTCCGCGCTGGTCGCGAGGTCGGGGTCATAACCCATGAGGAAGGGCATCAGGGCACCGCGCCCCTCGGCCTTCAGCGCCGCGAATTTTTGCGCGATCCGTGACCGCCCGGCCAGGCCGCTCACAGCTCCACCCCCAGATGCTTGGCCACCGCGAAGATGTCCTTGTCGCCCCGGCCGCACATGTTCATCAGGATGATGTGGTCGGCGGGCAAGGTGGGCGCCAGTTCAATGACATGCGCCAGCGCATGCGCCGGCTCCAGCGCCGGTATGATGCCCTCCAGCTTCGAGCAGAGCTGGAAGGCGTCGAGCGCCGCTTGGTCAGTCGCCGCCACGTATTTCACCCGGCCGATCTCATGCAGCCAGGAATGCTCGGGGCCGACGCCTGGGTAGTCCAGCCCGGCCGAGATCGAATGGCCCTCCAGAATCTGCCCCTCGGCATCCTGCAGAAGATAGGTGCGGTTGCCATGCAGCACGCCGGGGCGGCCGCCGGTCAGGCTGGCGGCGTGGCCGCCCTCGATCTCGAGGCCATGGCCACCGGCCTCGACGCCATGCATGGCGACCGAAACGTCATCGAGGAACGGAAAGAACAGCCCCATGGCGTTGGAACCACCGCCGATCGCCGCCACCAGCGTGTCCGGCAGGCGCCCCGTGGCCTCCAGCATCTGGGCCTTTGCCTCCTCGCCTATCACGCTCTGGAAATCGCGGACCATCATCGGATAGGGGTGCGGGCCGGCGACGGTGCCGATGCAGTAATAGGTGTCGGTCACATTCGCGACCCAGTGGCGCAGCGCCTCGTTCATCGCGTCCTTCAGCGTGGCGGCGCCGGCGGTGACGGCCACCACCTCGGCGCCCAGCAGCTTCATGCGGAAGACGTTGGGTTGCTGCCGCTCGACATCGGTCGCGCCCATGAAGACGGTGCAGGGCAGGTCGAACAGCGCGCAGGCGGTGGCGGTGGCGACACCATGCTGGCCGGCGCCGGTCTCGGCGATGATGCGCTTCTTGCCCATCCGCTTGGCGAGCAGGATCTGGCCGAGCACCGCGTTGATCTTATGCGCGCCGGTGTGGTTCAGCTCGTCACGCTTCATCCAGACCTGGGCGCCGAGACCTTCGGGAGCGCCGCTCCGCAGATGATCGGTGATGCGCTTGGCGAACCAGAGCGGGCTGGGGCGGCCGACGTAATCCTTCAGCAGCCGCCGCCATTCCGCCTCGAAACTCGCATCGGCGCGGGCGGATTTGTAGGCCGCCTCCACTTCCAGGATGAGCGGCATCAGCGTCTCGGCCACATAGCGGCCGCCGAAAGTGCCGAAGCGGCCGGCCGAATCAGGGCCGGAGCGGAGCGAATTGGGCAATACTGGCTTGTTCAAGGGCGTCTTCCCGGTGGTGCAGGCGATCTGGTGCCGTCAAAGCACAACGCAACCGCCCGCACCACCCGTCAGGATATCCGACATCACCCGCTCCCCACCGAACGGCGGTGGGAAGCGTGTTCAGCAGGGGGCGGATCATCCGGGGATCACTGCCCCCAGATGAAATCCGCCATGCTCAGTGAGGCCTTGGCCACGCCCACCAGGAAAATCGCGCTGGCGCCGCCATCGTAACCGAGCTGGGTGGTGCCCGCGGCCTCGACGGCGTTGCTCAGCATCTGCTGCACCTGCGCCTGGGTCAGGTTCTGCATCACGATGTGGTCGCCGCTGTGAAAACCCTCGATCCGGTCGCTGCCGCCGCGGGCGCCGAAGATGAAGGTGTCGTTGCCGGTGCCGGCATAGAAGCTGTCGTCCTGCGCCGAGCCGATGAAGATGTCATCGCCCGAGCCACCCACCGCGACGAGGCCCTTGGTGACCAGCGCCGAGCCATCGGCGGTCAGCGATCCGCCGGTCACCTGCACCGTCACCGCGCCTGAGAAGGCCTGGGCTGAAAGCTCGCCGAAGCGCGCCGTCACCCGGCCAGCGCCGGGGCCGACCATGGCGTCGGCGCCCAGGCTGAACATCAGGTTCTCGATGCCCGAGACATTGGAGAAGGCGGCATCACCCAGCGTGCCCCCGCCGAAGATGCAGACCGTGTCATAGCCCGCCCCGCCATCGAGCAGCGCCTTGGCGGTGAAATCGGTGATGGCGGTGAACTGGAAGCCGTCATTGCCGCCGCCGCCACGGACCGTGTCGCCAGCGCCAAGGCTGCGGAACAGATCCGCCCCCAACCCGCCCCTCATCGTATCGCCCCCCGCGGTTGCGTAGATGTCCACAACGCCAGCCGTCATGGTCGAAGCATCGACATTCAGCGCAGTGGCGCCAGGGCCGGTGATAGTCACCCGGCCGGTGAAGGCCGAGGCCGCCCAATCGCCCAGGGTGGCGGATTGGATGCCGCCGCCGGCGAGCTGCAGATGCTCCATGTTCACGACATGGGCGAAGGCGGCATCGGCGATGCTGTTGCCGGTCTCGATCTTCAGCGTGTCGAAGCCGGTGCCGCCATCCACCACCTCGGCCTGCGCCGTGATGGCGGCATTCCGGAAGACGATGGTGTCCTGCCCCGCGCCGGCGCGCAGGATATCGGCGCCGCCCTGGCCCAGCAGCCAGTCATCGCCGGCGCCACCCACCAGCGTGTCGCCGCCGGCCGTGCCGTAGAGGATGACCATGCCGTAGGGCACGGCGGCCGCGTTGAAGTTCACGCTCGCCGCATTGGGCGCCGAGAGGGTGATCTGGCCACCGAAGGCGCCGATCGCGGCATTGCCCAGCGTGGCCGAGACCGCGCCGGTGGCGGTCATGATGATCGCCTCCAGGCTCGATTTGCCGGCAAAGCTGCCATTGCTCAGCATGGCGACCTGCGGGCCGAGCTCCAGCGTATCGGTGCCCATTCCGCCATCGACCTGCGCCGCGTTCAGCGCCGCGAGAGAGTTGAAGACGAAGCGGTCATTGCCTGCGCCGCCCTGCATGACGGAGGTGCCGTCGCCGGCGGTGAAGACGTCGTCGCCGGCGCCGCCATAGCCCACCAGATCATGCGTCGCGACGACCCTGAGCGAGGCATCGGCGCCCAGCGCCCGGCCATCCGCACCCAGCGACTGGGTGTTGGGCGCGGTGAGGTTGATCACCTTGCCGGTGAAGGCATTGGCATCGGCCGCGCTGAAGGTGGCGGAGAGCGGCGTCATGGCGGCCGAGAGCTTGATCGTGCTCAGGCCGCTGAGATGGTCGAGCGAGCCGGGCGCCAGGTTGTCGCCGGTGAGGTCGATGCCGTTGGTGCCCGCGGGCAGGCTGCCGATGGCGAGCAGGGCCGTGGTCGCGAAGCTCGCCACGCCGGCCGTGCCACCGCCTGTATTGCCGCCGCCTGTCCCGCCGCCGGCGTTTCCACCACCCGCGCCATCCTGGATCAGGCCGAACATGATGGGCTTGATCGCGTTGATCTTGTCCAGGTTCGGCGTCGTCCAGTCATCCTGCAGGATGCCGCCGGTATCGCCGCTGTTCGGGTTCCAGGACCACCAGGCCCAGGACATGCCAAGCTGACCGGGGGCGATGTCCCTGGTGCCGTTGAGGTCGAAATCGCCGCCGAGATACTTGGTGATGGCGGTCAGCCAGCCGGTGTCCTTGGGGTCCACCAGCTTGCTGCCCCACTCGCCGAGCAGGATGGGCGCGATGTTCTGCTCATAGATGAAGCCCCAATTTTCGCGGAAGATCTCGTCCATGTTGTTGGGGAAGTCAGGCGCGTTGAACCAGCTCTGGGGAAAGACGCTGTTGGGGTAGTCATGCGGCGAGTAGACCAGCTTATTGGCCACGTTGAGCACCACCGGGTCGGTCCGCACGCCCTGCAGGTTGCCGCCCCACCAGTAGCTGTCGCCCTTGTACTGACTGGTGCCCTCCACGATGATCAGCCAATCCGGCGCCTTTGCCAGGATGGCGTTGCCGATGCGCTCGGCGCCGGCCTTCCAGTCATTGGCGGCGCCATCGCCCCAGGTCGCGTTGTGCGGCTCGTTGTGCAGATCGGCGCCGATGACGGTGGGGTTGCGGCCGTAATGGTCGGCCAGCATTTCCCAGGTTTCGATCACCTTCGATTCCGGCGTGATGTCGGTGTACCACAACCCATTGCCATTCGGCCCGGCGCCGGCCTCGTTGCGGTGGTGGTCGAAGAATATCTTCAGGCCGATCTCACCGGCATAGCCCACGATCTTGTCGTAGACGCCGAGCACGCTCAGGCCCTGCAGGTCGGGATTGACGTCGAAGCTGATGCCGTTGGGAACCTTGCCGGGCTGGAAGGCCTCATCGCTGTAGGGCAGGCGGATGGCGTTGAACCCAAGCGAGACCATCTGGTCCATCATGACCTTGTAGTTCGCCGTCCACAGCCCGTGCGGGACATAGGTCGTGCTCTCGCCGCCGAACCAGCTGGTGGCGTTGATCTGCACCGGTGTGCCGGCGCTGTTCACGATCTGGTTGCCGCTGGTGGACAGAAAGCCCGAGGAGCCGGCAACGGGATCGGTGATGGTGGCGGTCGCGGTCAGACTGGGCGGGACGGCGCCGGCGGCCCGGGTCAGGCTGAGCAGGAAGTTCTCCGACCCCTCGGTCAGGCTGTCCGCCAGGATGGAGACGCTGACGGTCTTGGAGGTCTGCCCGGCGTTGAAGAGCAGCGTGCCGGAGGTGGCGGTGTAGTCCTGCCCGGCCCGGGCCGTGCCGTCGATGGTCGCGTAGGAGACCTCGACCGGGCCGGCGGCGGCGTTGGAGAGGTTGACGGTGAAAGTCGCGGTCTTGCTCCCGGTCGAAGGTTCGGTGACGGCGATGCTGCCGACCGACAGGGTGGGCGTCGGGGTTATGCCGCCGGTGTTGAGGATGGTCAGCACCCCCTGCGCATCGCCGATCACCGCGCCATTGGCGTTGGAGAGGTTGACCATCACGGTCTCGCTGCCCTCGGCGACAGTGTCGGCCAGGACGGGGATGGCGATGGTCTTGCTCGTCTCGCCGGCGGCGAAGGTGATGGTGCCTGTGGTTGCGGTGTAGTCCTGACCGGCCCTCGCGCTGCCATCGGCGGTGGCATAGGCCACCGTGACGGCGGTGGGCGCGGCTTTGCTGAGGCTGACGGTCAGGCTGGCATTGGCGCCGCCGGCCAGCGGCTCGGCGAAGCTGGCATCGGCGATGGTGACGTTGGGCAGGGTGAAGACCGGATTGCCGTCGCTGCCGATGATGCTCATCTGGCTGGAAGCGCCGGTGGCCTGGAAGCCGAAGCCCACGGTGGCGCCGGCGGCCACGCTGGCGTTGTATTCCAGATTGCCCAGCACGTAGCGATTGCCGACATGGCTGATGATGCGGGCGTTCCACACATTCACCAGGTTGAACGGTGCGTCGATCGTCACCGTCCAGCCATTCAGGCCGGCGTCGGAGTTGCCCACGGTGAAATCGGCGACGAAACCGCCATTCCATTCGCTGCGGATGCTGGCGTTGACTGCTTGCGGCATTGATAAAATCCCATCTCAAGATGTTGCTGACCTTGAGGGGACTTATATCAACGTGTGCTTGGCCTGGCCTGTTAAAACTGGAGGTTGTGTTGAAACTCTACTTTGGATGTAGCCCACTGTTATTTGCAGACAAAGTAATCCTTCAGTCAATCACGGGTTGTGGTTTGTCGCGAAATGTCGGGCGCCGCGGCCCGTGCGAATGTCGTGAATGCCGTGATGCGTTCAGGACATTTGACGCCGCGGCGGATTTCCACGCCGGAGGAGACATCCACGCCCCTGGCACCGCTCACCGCGATGGCCTGGGCGACGTTCCCAGGGGTCAGCCCGCCGGCCAGCAGCCAGGGGCGGGGCACCGCGCGGCCGGCCAGCAGCGACCATTCGAAGGGATGCGCGTTGCCGCCGGGCAGCGTGTCCTCGGCGCGCGGCTTCGCATCGAGCAGAAACCGGTCCACCACATCGGCATAATCCACCAGGGCGTCGAGATCGGCCGCGACGCCAATGCCCAGCGCCTTCATCACCGGCAGGCCGAAACGGGTGCGGATTTCGGCGCAGCGTGCCGGCGTTTCGGCACCATGGAGTTGCAGGATGTCGAGCCTGACCGTGGCGAGCGTCGCGGCCAGCGTCGCGTCATCGGCATCAACGAAAAGGCCCACACGCGCGGGCCCGCCGGGGTGGGTGGCCGAGAGCGCCGCCGCCTGCGCCGGCGTCAGGGCACGGGGGGAAGGCGGGTAGAAGACGAAGCCCACGAAATCCACCCTCAGACGGCCCAGCAGCGCCAGCGTCCCAGGCTCGGTGACGCCGCAGATCTTCACCTCCATCACGCAAGCTCCGCGGCTATGGCCCGGGCCGCGGCCACGGGGTCCGCCGCACGGGTGATGGGGCGGCCGATGACGATCCAATCCGCCCCCGCCGCCACCGCGTCACGCGGCGTGGCGATGCGCGACTGGTCGCCCGCGGCGCTGCCCCTGGGCCGGACGCCGGGCACGACCAGGAAGGGCATTTCGCCATGGGCATCGCGGATGTGCGCGACTTCCAGCGGGCTGCAGACCAGGCCATCGGCGCCGGCCGCCAGTGCCAGGCGGGCCAGGCGCAGCACCTGCTGCACCGTGCCGCCGGAGACGCCGGTATCGGCCAGGGTGGCGGCATCGATGCTGGTCAGCACCGTCACGGCCAGGATGATGGGGCGGCCCTGCCCGGCCTTCTCCGCCGCCTCGCGCGCGGCGGCGATCATCGCCTCGCCGCCCGTGGCATGGATGGTCAGCATGGCGGGGCGGATGGGCAGCAGCGCCGCCACGGCCGAGCCCACGGTATTGGGAATGTCATGCAGCTTGAGGTCGAGAAACACCGGCGCGTGCTCGGCGACGGCCCGCATCGCCGGCGGACCACCGGCGCCAAAGAGCTCCAGCCCCACCTTCAGCACGCCGATATGCGGCGCCAGAAGCCGGGCCATGGCGGCGGCGGCAGCGGGATCGGCCAGATCGAGGCCAGGGATGATGCGGGCGGCGGGGGTGGTGGGACGGGCGAGCATGGCGCGTCTCTAGTCTCAAATCGCCCTGACTGTGTCAGGTTAATTTGAGTCTAGCCTTTGTTTGGCCCGGCAATTTTCGCCCTGGGCGTTTCCACCCAGGGCGATTGCGGGCGTGACCGCGTCGCGCGCGGCTGAAATGCCGGGCCGGCGTTACTCGGCGCGCTGGCGCTGCGGCTTTTTGGCCGGTGCCACGGCGGCGCCGGCCTGCGGCGGCCCGCCATTGACGATCTCGCGCAGTTCCTTGCCCGGCTTGAAGAAGGGCACCGCCTTGCCGGAGACCGACACGGTCTCCCCGGTGCGGGGATTGCGGCCCTGGCGCGGGTCGCGCCGCTTGATCGAGAAGGCGCCGAAGCCGCGCAGCTCCACCCGGTCCCCACGCGCCAGGGCCGCGGTGATCTCCTCGAAGATGGTCGCCACGATGGCTTCCACATCCTGCTGCCGCAGATGGGGATTTTCCGTCGCCAGCTGCGCGATCAACTCACTCTTCGTCATCAAGCCTTCCCTGCGTGCCGACCCTGTCCGGCCATGGCCAGCCTAGACCGCAAACCCCTGTCATGGCGACAGTGAAGATTGAGTCCATGAATCAATGCCGTGGCACGCTGGCGCGGCTGGTGTGGCCTGTCAACGCGCGAGGCTGGCGCGCAGGCCACCGGGGCCGAACCATTCGGTGAATATCGCGCGGGCCAGGCTTTCGCTGCCGCTGGCCAGCCAACGCTCGACACGCGGGCGGGTTTCGATGGTGCGAATGGGCAGGGTGGTGGGCACGGCGCGGGTTTCGGCCAGCCATGCGCGGGCCTCGCGCTCGCCGCCGATGGCGTCCACCAGACCCGCCTCGCGCGCGCGGGAGCCTGCCATGACGCGGCCATCGGCGATGGCGCGCACCGCCTCCTCGCTCATGTTCCGGCCGGCGGCGACCATGCGGATGAAATGGCCCTGCATGTCGGCGATGACCTCGGTCAGCGAGGCGCGGCCCGCCTCGGTCAAGGGGCGGAAGGGGCTGGGCTGGTCCTTCAGCGGGCCGGAGGCGATGGTCTCCGGCCGCACGCCCAGGCGGGCGAGAAGTTCCGACGCCTCGAAGCTTTGCAGGATGACGCCGATGGAGCCGGTGAGCGTGCCCTCGCGGGCGAAGATGCGCGCCGCCGGCAAGGCCACCATGTAGCCGGCCGAGGCGGCGGTGCCGCCCATGGTGGCCACCACCGGCTTGGCGGCGGCGGCGCGGGTCAGCGCGGCATGGATCGCCTCGCCGCCCGACACCGTGCCGCCCGGGCTGTCGATGGCGATGATGAGGGCGCGGACATGGCTGCTGGTGGCGGCGCGGTCGATCGCCTCGATCATCCGCCGGTCCTCGGTGATGGTGCCGCGGATGTCGAGCCGGGCGACATAGTCGCTCTCCAGCGCGCCGGTGGCATCCTCCGGCAGGGCGAACCAGATGGCGGCGAGGCCGGCGAGAACCGCCAGCACGCGCCAGAGGGTGAGGCGGCGCTTGAGGCGGCGGCGGTCGAGCAGGAGGTCGGCTTCGAGGGTCATATCAAGGCCATATGGCGCCTGGCCCCCCGGTTGTCAGTCCCCGGGGCCGTCGCTATGCCCTGGACACCGGTTTTGGAGCGGCGGATCATGCGCGTGAAGGATGTGAAGAAGGTTGTGCTGGCCTATTCGGGGGGGCTGGATACCAGCGTCATCCTGAAATGGCTGCAGACCGTCTATCAATGCGAGGTGGTGACCTTCACCGCCGATCTCGGCCAGGGCGAGGAGCTGGGGCCGGCGCGCGACAAGGCATTGTTGCTGGGCATCAAGCCGGAAAACATCTTCATCGACGACCTGCGCGAGGAGTTCGTGCGCGACTTCGTCTTCCCGATGTTCCGGATGAATGCGCTCTACGAGGGGCAGTACCTGCTCGGCACCTCCATCGCCCGGCCGCTGATCGCCAAGCGGCAGATCGAGATCGCGGAGATGGTCGGCGCCGATGCGGTGGCGCATGGCGCGACGGGCAAGGGCAATGACCAGGTCCGTTTCGAGATCGGCTACTACTCGCTCAAGCCCGAGGTGAAGGTCATCGCCCCCTGGCGCGAATGGGATCTCACCAGCCGCACCGCGCTGATCGCCTTCGCCGAGCAGAACCAGATCCCCATCGCCAAGGACAAGCGCGGCGAGGCGCCCTTCTCGGTGGACGCCAACCTGCTGCACTCCTCCTCCGAGGGGAAGATCCTGGAAGAGCCCTGGGACGCGCCGGACGAGATGGTCTGGCAGCGCACCATCCGCCCCGAGGATGCGCCCGATATCGCCACCGAAATCACCATCGAATTCGAACGCGGCGACGCGGTGGGCATCAATGGCGAAAGGCTGTCGCCCGCCACGCTGCTGACCAGGCTGAACGAGCTGGGGAAAGCCAATGGCATCGGCCGGCTGGATCTGGTGGAGAACCGCTTCGTCGGCATGAAAAGCCGCGGCTGCTACGAGACGCCGGGCGGCACCATCCTCTACCAGGCGCACCGCGCCATCGAGAGCATCACGCTGGACCGCGAGGCAGCCCATCTCAAGGACAGCCTGATGCCGCGCTATTCGGAGATCGTGTACAATGGCTTCTGGTTCAGCCCGGAACGGCGGATGATCCAGGCGATGGCGGATCAAAGCCAGGCCAGCGTGACCGGCGAGGTCCGGCTGAAGCTGTACAAGGGCAATACCATCGTCACTGGCCGGCGCTCGCCGCACAGCCTGTATTCGATGAAACACGTGACGTTTGAGGATGACCAGGGCGCCTATGACCAGTTCGACGCGCAGGGCTTCATCAAGCTGAACGCGCTGCGTTTACGGCTGGGGGCGATGGCGGGGCGCAGGGGTGGGGCGCTGTAGCGCCCCGCTGACCAACCGGACGGGCTGACAGCCCGACCTCCGATGCGTCGTGAGAGATTGAAAGGTCAGCCATGTGCGGGAGGATTTGCCCGCGCAACCCCCTCCAAGGAGCCGCCGGCATCGCCCTCCGCCGGCGGCATCCGCCGCAGCAGCCACAGCATCAGGCAAAGCGCCGGCAGCGCCGCCGCCGTGGTCAGCGCAAAGAACCACCCCCAACCCAGGCCCGCCGCCAGCAGCCCCGATGTCCCGCCCAGCGTGCGCAGCGGCACCGAGGCCAGCGAGCTCAGCAGCGCATACTGCGTCGCGGTGAAACTGCGCGCCGTCAGGCTGGACAGGTAGGTCAGGAAGGCCGCGTCGGCCAGGCCGTCGGTGAAGTTCTCCACCCCGACCTGCAGGGTCAGCATCGGCACCGAACCCGGGAATTGCAGCAAAACCAGGTACATCAGGTTCGACAGCATCTGCGTCAGCCCGGTCAGCACCAATGCGCGGCCGGTGCCGATGCGCGCCACCAGCCAGCCGCCCGCCAGCGCCCCCGCCAGCACCGCGAAAAGCCCGAAGCCGCCGGAAATCCCGCCCACCACCTCGCGCGAAAAACCCAGCTCCCGGTAGAATGGCGCGGTCATGATGCCGGCCAGCGCCTCGCCCAGCTTGAACAATGCGATGAAGGCCAGGATCATCGCCCAATGCGGCCGGCGCATCAGGTCGGCAAAGGGGTCCACCACGCCCTCGCGCAGCCGCGCGGCCCAGCCGCGGGCCGGGCGTTCGGCGCGCGGCACTTCAGGCCCGATGGCCACCGCCAGCAGCCCCAGGCTCAACAGCACGGCGCAATAGGCGAACATCCCGCCCCAGCCCAGCACACCCACCAGCGCCAGCCCGCCGGCATTGGCCGCCAGCAGCGCGCCGCGATAGCCCCAGACATAGGCGGCCAGGCCGAAGCCCTGTTCGGGTTCCTCCAGAATCTCGATTCGATAGGCATCCACCACGATGTCCTGGCTGGCCGAGAGGAAGGCCACCAGCACCGCGACCGCCACCGTCACCCCCGCCGCGCCCACGGGATCGGTGAAGCCGAGCGCGAGGATCGCCGCCATCAGCAGCGGCTGGATCGTCGCCAGCCAGCCGCGCCGCCGCCCGAGCCGGCGGAACAAGGGCGGCGCCGCATGGTCCAGCACCGGCGACCAGAGGAACTTGAACGCATAGGCCAGCCCGATCAGCGCCGTCAGCCCGATCGCCGCCAGCGAGATGCCGGATTCGGAAAACCACTGCCGCAGGGTGAAGCCGGTCAGCGGCAGCGGAAGCCCCGCGGCGAAGCCGAGTGCGAGCATGACGAGGAATCGGCGGTCGTGGAGGAGCGACATCGGTCCCGGCTGGCGATCGGTGCCCCGCTGCTGTAGTCCGCGCGTCGCGCGCCGTCACGCGTGGCCTGGGCAGGCTCAGGCCTCGGCGAGGCGGCGTTCCAGCGCCAGGCGGGCCTCCCGCTGGCGGGCGATCAACCCGCCGGGGGTGGCCAGGCGCAGGCCGGGCGGCGCCGCCTGCACCAGGAGCGTCGCCCCGGGCACAAGACCGAACTCGGCGCGGAGCGGGCCGGGCAGCGTCAGCCGGCCCTTGCGGTCCAGCGTTGGCGCACGCTGTGCGGGGGTGCCGGTGGGGCGGACGAGGAGCTGCGCTTCCTCGACGCTGACAGCCAGGGGCATGGCGGGACGCAGGCCCGAAAGCGCACGCAGCGGCGGCGGCAACAACACCCGTCCGCGCGAATCGAGCCTCAACCGCAGAGCGCGCATGCCGTGCCCACTTCGTTGCGGGGGCGAGATTGGCCCCTGGCGTGGCGGGAGGGAAGCGGTAATTTGGCCCTTCAGCCGCAGCCGGGACCCTGGCGGATGGCGTTGATGACGCGCCCGTCGCGCACCTCGTAGCTGGTGGTGCAGGGGCCCGTCTGGCCGAACGGTCCGAAGGAGAGGCCAAGCCCGGTGCCGATCCCGGTCGCGCTGCCCCAGCCGCCGGAAGCCCGCCCGACG
>LNFM01002305.1_pt1 | contig 68134 bp, 56 predicted proteins | sample 596031 | NCBI WGS metagenome assembly LNFM01 (sample SAMN04254537, study PRJNA301005) | activated carbon metagenome | isolation source: dual media filters at the Ann Arbor, Michigan drinking water treatment plant | place: USA: Ann Arbor
TTGTCGACAGGTCCGGAGCTCATGTGCTGTGTCTCTTGCGGTAGTGGGCCAGGAATCGATCGATGCGGCTGACGGCCTCGGTCAGGTCATCGGAATTGGGCAGGAACACCAGGCGGAAGTGGTCGGGCGTGGGCCAGTTGAAGCCCGTGCCCTGCACGATCAGCACCTTCTCCTCGTCCAGCAGTTCGTAGGCGAACTGCTGGTCGTTCTGGATCGGATACAGCTTCGGGTCCAGCCTGGGAAACATGTACAGCGCGGCCTTGGGCTTGACCACCGAAACACCCGGAATCTGCGTCAGCAGCTGGTAGGCCAGGTCACGCTGGCGGCACAGGCGGCCGCTCGGCGCCACCAGGTCCTTGATGCTCTGGTAGCCGCCCAGCGCGGTCTGGATGGCCAGCTGCCCCGGCGTGTTGGCGCACAGGCGCATCGAAGCCAGCATGTTCAGGCCTTCGATGTAGTCCTTGGCGTGGCGCTTGTCGCCCGAGACGATCATCCAGCCGGCGCGATAGCCGCAGGACCGGTAGTTCTTCGACAGGCCGTTGTAGGTCACGAAGAGCACGTCGTCGGCCAGCGACGCGATGCTGGTGTGGGTGTGGCCGTCGTACAGCGTCTTGTCGTAGATCTCGTCGGCGAAGATGATCAGCTGGTGCTGGCGCGCGATCTCCACGATGCCGCGAAGCACGTCGTCGGGGTACAGGGCGCCCGTCGGATTGTTCGGGTTGATGACGACGATGGCCTTGGTGCGCGGCGTGATGCGGGCGCGGATGTCGTCCAGGTCGGGCAGCCAGCCGCTGCCTTCGTCGCAGTGGTAGTGCACCGGCGTGCCGCTGGACAGCGACACCACGGCCGTGTAGAGCGGGTAGTCAGGCGACGGGATCAGCACCTCGTCGCCGGTGTCGAGCAAGGCGTTCATGCTCATCGCGATGAGCTCCGACGCACCGTTGCCCAGGTAGACGTCGTCGACGGTGACGCCGCTGATGCGCTTCTCCTGGCAGTAGTGCACCACCGCCTTGCGCGGCGCGAACAGGCCCTTGCTGTCGGTGTAGCCGGCGGCATCGGGCAGGTTGCGGATCATGTCCTCGGCTCGATGCCGAACGCGGCAATGTTGCCGATGTTCAGCTTGATGATGCGATGGCCTTCTTCCTCCATCTGGCGGGCCTTGTCGAGCACCGGGCCGCGGATGTCGTATCCGACGTTGGCCAGCTTGCTGGACTTGGCAATGGGCTTGAGCATCAAGGAGGGCTCCGGGTGCGGTCGAAACTAGAATTATCCCTCCATGAAGTTCCAGCCCGACACGCTAGACGGCGTCAACGTCATCACCCGCCAGGAAGCAGGCCGCCTGTTCGTCGGTGCCACGCCCTGGACCCAGAGCGTCATCGTGCCCTGGAAAGGCGATCCTTTGGCCTGGGGCGCCAGCGGTTTCGACAGCCTCACCGCAGAGCATTTCGAGCGAATTGCCGCCCTGCAACCCGAAGTGGTGATCTTCGGCAGCGGTGCCCGGCTGCAGTTCGCGCCGCCTGCGCTGCTGCGCTCGCTGATCGAGCGCCGCATCGGTATCGAATCGATGGACACCGCCGCTGCGAGCCGCACCTACAACGTGCTGGCCAACGAGGGACGCACGGTGGTGGCTGCGCTGCTGCTCGACGCCGCGGGGTGAGCGTGAGACTGGCAGCCACGGGCGGTTCGCGGACGGCCCGAAGAGGACGAGGCGCGCGGAGACTTTATAATTTGGCCTGAGCCTTCAGACGGCGCCCGTTTCCGAGATCACACCACCTATGACGCCTGCAGTCAACAAAGCCCTCCCGGAATTCGAAGCGCTCGCCACCGGCGGCGTGAAGTTCGGACGCGCGGTGGTGCTCTATTTCTATCCGAAGGACAACACGCCCGGCTGCACCACCGAAGCCATGCAGTTCCGCGACAAGCACAAGGACTTCGTGAAGGCCGGTGCCGTGGTGTTCGGTGTGTCGCGCGACAACCTCGCGTCGCACGAGAAGTTCAAGACCGCCCTCGAGCTGCCGTTCGAACTCATCGCCGACACCGAAGAAAAACTCTGTCACATGTTCGGCGTGGTGAAGAACAAGATCATGTACGGCAAGAAGGTCAAGGGCATCGAGCGCAGCACCTTCCTGATGGACGCCAGCGGCGTGATGCGTGCCGAATGGCGCGGCATCAAGGTGGCGGGCCACGTCGACGAAGTCTTGAAGGCCGTGAAGGCGCTGAAGAAGGCAGCCTGACATCGACCTTCTTCGCACCCTGCGGCCAGGCTGCCCCGCTGCACCTGCAACCTCTGGAAGCCGCACATGCGTTTGTGCGGCTTTTCTACTTTCTGACACCCCCTCCCATGCCCCTGCCCAAGCCGCCGTCCAAGAAAACAGCCGTCCTGGCGCCCGCCGACTTCGAGTCGCAAGCGGCACCGAAGGCCGAGAAGCGCCCCATCAAGGCGCCGTTGCCCATCGAGTCGCCGTCGCTGCAGCGCGAGAGCGCCAGCACGGTCGCCGCACCTCCGGTGATGCCGCCGCGGGCCGCAGCGGCTGCGGCCCCCGCAGCGCGTCCGGCGCCCCGGAGCAAGTCCCGCCGCATCAAGAGCGAAGGCCCGCCCAAGCTGTTCGTGCTGGACACCAACGTGCTGATGCACGACCCGATGTCGCTGTTCCGCTTCGAGGAACACGACGTCTACCTGCCCATGATCACGCTCGAGGAACTGGACAACCACAAGAAGGGCATGAGCGAAGTGGCGCGCAATGCACGCCAGGTCAGCCGTTCGCTCGATGGCCTGGCCACCGCCGATGCGCTGGACCCCAAGGCCGGCATCCCGCTCGACAAGACCGGCCACAAGGATGCCGGCGGCAAGCTCTTCTTCCAGACCACGCTGCTCGAGATCAAGCTGCCGGCCGGGTTGCCGCAGGGCAAGGCCGACAACCAGATCCTGGGCGTGGTGCAAAGCCTGCGCGAGCAGCAGCCCGGGCGCGAGGTGGTGCTGGTCTCCAAGGACATCAACATGCGCGTGAAGGCCCGCGCGCTGGGCCTGCCGGCAGAGGACTACTTCAACGACAAGACGCTGGAAGACGGCGACCTGCTCTACACGGGCGTGTTCCCCCTGCCCGCCGACTTCTGGGAGCGCCACGGCAAGACGATGGAGAGCTGGCAGCAGTCGGGCCACACCTTCTACCGCATCAGCGGGCCGCTGGTGCCGGTGCTGATGATCAACCAGTTCGTCTACCTCGAGGCACCCGGCGCCGCGCCGCTGTACGCCAAGGTGACCGAGATCACCGGGAAGACCGCGGTGCTCAAGACGCTGCGCGACTACACCCACGGCAAGAACGCCGTCTGGGGTGTGACGGCGCGCAACCGCGAGCAGGTCTTCGCCCTGAGCCTGCTGATGGACCCGGAGTGCGACTTCATCACCCTCACGGGCACGGCGGGCACGGGCAAGACGCTGCTGACGCTGGCCGCCGGGCTGTCGCAGGTGCTGGACGAACGTCGTTACACCGAGATCATCGTGACTCGCGTGACGGTACCGGTCGGTGACGACATCGGCTTCCTGCCCGGCAACGAGGAAGAGAAGATGGGCCCGTGGATGGGGGCGCTCGACGACAACCTCGAAGTGCTGGCGCGCAGCGACTCCACCGCCGGCGAATGGGGCCGCGCCGCCACCAACGACCTGGTGCGCAGCAAGATCAAGATCAAGAGCATGAACTTCATGCGCGGCCGGACCTTCCTGAACAAGTTCGTCCTCATCGACGAGGCGCAGAACCTCACGCCCAAGCAGATGAAGACGCTGATCACGCGCGCCGGCCCGGGCACCAAGATCGTCTGCCTGGGCAACCTGGCGCAGATCGACACCCCCTACCTGACCGAAGGCAGCTCGGGCCTCACCTATGCGGTCGACCGCTTCAAGGGCTGGCCGCACGGCGGCCACCTGACGCTGGCGCGCGGCGAGAGGTCCCGGCTGGCCGATTTCGCCTCAGAGGTTCTGTGACATGGCTGACCTGATCGTCCACGGCGGCGCGCCCCTGCGGGGCCGCATCACGCCCTCGGCGAACAAGAACGCCGTGCTGCCCATCCTGTGCGCCACGCTGCTGACGCGTGAACCGGTACGGCTGCGCGGCATCACCGAGATCACCGATGTGAAGAAGATCCTCGAGATCTTCCGCATGCTGGGCAGCCATGTCGAGGTCGACTTCTCGACAGGCATCCTCGACGTTCACCACCGCGACACGCTGTTCGACGAGACCCGCCATCGCCTGCCCGAGGAAATGCGCTCTTCGATCATGCTGGTACCGGGCCTGATGGCGCGTTTCGGCGCGGCGCGCATCGAGAACGACGTCAAGGGCTGCAGCCTGGGCGCGCGCGAGATCGACCCGCACATCGACGTCTTCGAGCGCTTCGGCGGCCGCGTGGAGCGCAGCAACGGCGCCATCGTGATCCGCACCGACGGTGCCCTGCAAGCCTCCAGCCACTGGATGGACTACGCCTCGGTCACCACCACCGAGAACTTCGTGCTGTGCGCCGCACTGGCCCGGGGCACGTCGACCATGATCAACGCCGCCAGCGAACCGCACGTGCAGGAGTTCTGCCAGTTCATGGCGCTGCTCGGCGCGCGCATCGAAGGCATGGGTACCTCGAGCCTGAAGGTGCACGGCGTGGACCGCCTGGGCGGCGGAGACTTCAGCTTCGCCGAAGACTTCCACGAGATCGTCACCTTCCTGGCGCTGGGCGCCATCACTGGCGGCGAGGTGGTGGTGAAGAACTCCACGCCCGAGCAGTTCCCGCTGCTCGACCGCACCTTCGCCAAGTTCGGCGTGCACATCGAGCACCAGGACGGCTGGTCGCGCAACGTCAACGACGGCCCGCTGCGCGTGAAGGAGCCCTTCACGCAGAACATCCTGCAGAAGGTGGAAGCCGCCCCCTGGCCCTACGTGCCGGTGGACCTGCTGCCCATCTTCGTGACGCTGGGCGTGAAGGCCCAGGGCCAGTGCATGTTCTGGAACAAGGTCTACGACGGCGCCATGGGCTGGACGGCCGAGCTGTCGCGCTTCGGCGCGCATGCCTTCCTGGCCGATCCGCACCGCATCATCACCTTCGGCGGCAAGCCGCTGCAGCCGGCCACGGTGGAGAGCCCCTACATCATCCGCGCCGCCATCGCGATGCTGATGCTCGCCTGTAGCATCCCCGGGCAGTCGCGCATCAAGCAGGCCGCGCCCATCAAGCGCGCGCATCCGCACTTCGCCGAGAACATCACCCGCCTCGGCGCCCGCGTCGAGTGGGTGGAAGGCGACTGACTGGGCCCACCCCCGTAGCGCCTTCGGCGCACCTTGCAGGCCGCGCCGGGCCTGTGGCCCGACCCCTCAAGGGGGCAACCCCAGCGGCCGGGCCAAGCCCGTCCGCGGCGTCCGCTTGATCGCGGGCTCAGCGATGGGGCGCGGTTCGTCGGGGGGCTATTTGCCCCGGGCCTTCTCTACCGCCTTCTGCGGGTGGATCAGGTTGCGGCGCCCATCCTCGCTGCGCTCTGCCGTCTCGACGATCATCGCGATGACCTGCGGCGGCTTCAGCTTCGGGTTCACCGTCAGGATCTTGGCAGCCAGATTCGCCACCTGGGGTGCTGCCATCGAGGTGCCCGACAGCGCCACCTGGTCGCCGCCGGGCAGATAGCTCGACACCTGGTAGCCGTTGGCGTGGACCTTCACGGTCGGACCGTAGCTGGTGAAGCCGGCCTCGTCGCCGGCCAGGTCCACGGCCCCCACCGTCAGCAGGTTGGGCAGCACGATGTCCGCCGGCATGCTCTCCTTGAACGTGGCGTCGTCGCCGCTGTTCCCGGCCGCGGCAATGAACAGGATGGCCGGGGCCGCGCGCATCGCCTCTGTCAGCGCCTTCTTGGAGATGTCGAACAGCTCACGGGCGATCTTCTTGCGCTCTTCGGCGGTCTTGCCGATGCCGCACTGTTCGAGTTCTCCTTCCACGGCCGTCACGCTGCCGCCCCAGCTCATGTTGGCCACGCGCACGCCGTGCTTCTTCATGAAGGCCACCGTCTGGCGAGCGGCCGCGGCGTCTCGCAGGGCGCCTTCCCGGCTGGGGCAGGGGTCGGGCTTGAGGGTGTGGCCGAACTCGATGCGCGCCACCAGCAGCCGCGCGTACGGGTTGTCCGCCATCGCGATACCCGCCACGTGCGTGCCGTGCACGTAGTTGCCCGCCAGGTTCAGCTCCTCGATGGCGGCCTTGTAGCCCTCGGGCGACAGCTTCGACAGGGCCGCCTTCACCTCCGAGGCTTCGGGGCTGTCGATGTTGGACTGCAGGTCCGACAGGCCCTTGGTGCGCGATTTCATCTGCGGCAGCTGCGCGCGAAGCTCGGCCGGGATCACCTGCAGCTCGGACTTCGACGGCCGGCTGTACTTGTCGAAGGCCACCACCAGCGGCCGGCCCTGGGCGTCGCGTGCCACCTGATTGCCGAACAGCGCCGTGTCGACGCCACTGTCCCACACCGCCACGGTGACCGGCCGGTGGCCCTGGCCCGGCTTGATCGCGACGTCGCGTGCAGCCCAGATGTCGGGCTTCTTCACCGTGTTGGCAGCGAGGTAGCTGCCGAAGGCGTCGATGTAGGTCTGCTTCAGCGGCAAGGTCATCAGCAGCGTGTAACGCGAACCGACCAGGCCCCAGGCGAACTCCGAACTCAGGGCGCCCGAGGTGTTGACGATGGGTTGCATCACCTCGCGCAGGCGGCCCAGCACCAGGCCCTCGCCCACCAGTTCGGCGCTGGCCTTCAACTCGCGGATGTCGTTCTCGACCACCTTGTAGGGCACGGCGGCGAGTTCGCGCGCAATGAAGTCCGCCACGGCCTTGCGGTGGCCTTCGGTGCCTGGTGCCTGTGTCTTGGCGGCCTGGCTCACGGCCCGCAGGCGCAGCCCCGAGATGAGCTTGTCGGCGGGCTTCTCCTGCAGTGCACGCACCTCGTCGGCGCGTGCGAGCGCCTGGTCGTAGCGGCCGTCCAGGGCGTCCAGCAGCGACAGCGTGTTCAGCAGGTCCCGGCGCGTGGCCTTGTCGGGGATGTCGTAGCCGGCCAGCACGCTCTCGATGTCACGCCGCACGGCGGCGGCGAAGGGCGCAAATCGCTCGGGCTGGCGCACGACATCCTCGACCTGGCCCTCGATGCGGTAGCTGAAGCGCGGCAGGTCGGCCGCCTTCTCGATGCGCGGCTTGGCCTGGGCCCAGGCCGGCAGGGCCGCCGGCGCCAGCGAAATGAAGACACCCAGCGCGACGCAGACACCCAGGACACCCGACCGCAGCAGCTTCATCGTCTCGACCCCCATGAACAGCCGACCATGGTAGCGGCGCAGGGGTCGACCGCACGCCGCGTTGCGACGGGCGGCAGCTTCGACGGGTCGGACGGCGGGTTGCGGCGCGCCGTCCGCCGCGGTTGCGCGGGATTCAGGCGGTGATCAGGTCCTTGACCTGCTGCAGCGCACTGGGGTCTTCCATGGTGGTGAGGTCGCCAGGGTCACGCCCCTCGCACACCGCCTGGATCGCCCGGCGCAGCATCTTGCCCGAGCGTGTCTTGGGCAGCGCGGTGACGAAACGCACCCGTGCGGGGCGAGCGACGGCACCGAGCTGCTCGTCGACCACCTTCATGATCTCGCCTTCGAGCTTCAGTGCGTCGGCCGGCGTGGCGGCGCGTGAAGGATCCTTGAGCACGGCGAAAGCCATCGCCACCTGGCCCTTGAGCTGGTCGGCCACCCCCACCACGGCCACCTCGGCGATGTTGGCGTGGCTGGAGATGCTCTCTTCGATCTCTCGCGTGCCCAGGCGGTGGCCGGCAACGTTGATGACGTCGTCGGTGCGGCCCAGGATGACGAAGTAGCCGTCGGCATCGCGGATGCCCCAGTCGAAGGTGCTGTAGACCCTCTTGCCGGGCACGCTGCTCCAGTAGGTCTTGACGAAGCGCTCGTCGTCGCGCCAGACGGTCTGCATGCAGCCTGGGGGCAGCGGGCCCTCGATGGCGACCACGCCCTTCTGGTTCGGTGCGGTGAGCTCTTCGCCGGTGTTTTCGTCCAGCAGCTTCACGTCGTAGCCGTACACCGCCTTGCCGGGCGATCCGAACTTGCTCTGGGCCTTCTCGACGCCGTTGCACAGGCTGAGGATGGGCCAACCGGTTTCGGTCTGCCAGTAGTTGTCGATGATGGGCTTGCCCAGAGCGCCGGCGATCCACTTCGCCGTGGGTTCGTCCAGCGGCTCCCCGGCCAGGAACAGCGCGCGCAGCGACGACAGGTCGTGGCGCGACAGCGCCGCCGGGTCCTGCTTCTTCAGCACGCGCACGGCCGTGGGCGCGCTGAACATCACCGTGACCTTGTACTTCTCGACCAGACTCCACCACACGGCTGCGTCGGGCCGTGTCGGCAAGCCCTCGTACATGATGGTGGCCATGCCGGCGATGAGCGGGCCGTAGATGATGTAGCTGTGGCCCACCACCCAGCCGATGTCGCTGGTGGAGAAGTAGGTCTCGCCGGCCTGCCCGCAGAAGATGTGCTTCATGCTGGCGGCCAGCGCCACCGCATAGCCCCCGGTGTCGCGCTGCACGCCCTTGGGCTTCCCCGTGGTGCCGCTGGTGTACAGCGTGTAGCTGGGGTGGGTGGCGTCCAGCCACTCGCAGGGCACCACCGTCGACGCGTGCTGTTCACGCCAGACCGCGTAGTCCTCGTCGCGGCCGGCGACGCGATTGAACGGCGCCAGGCCGCGATCGACCATCAGCACCTTGGCCGGCTTGTGCACGGCCAGCGAGATGGCTTCGTCGAGCAGGGGCTTGTACGGCACGACCTTGCCGCCGCGGCTGCCGGCATCGGCGCTGACCACCAGGGTGGGGGTGGCGTCGTCGATGCGGCTGGCCAGGCTGACGCTGGCGAAGCCGCCGAACACCACCGAGTGCAGCGCGCCGATGCGCGCGCAGGCCAGCATGGCGAACGCCGCTTCGGGAATCATGGGCATGTAGACCAGCACGCGGTCGCCCTTCTTCACCCCGAGCGACAGCAGCGTGGCTGCCATGCGCTGCACCTCGCCCTGCAGTTGGGCGAACGAGTAGACCGTCTCCTGGTTCGTCTCGGTGGAGACGAAGATCAGCGCGTTGCGGTCGGGGTGCGTGGCCGCGTGGCGGTCGACGGCGTTGTGGCACAGGTTGGTCTGGCCGCCGACGAACCACTTCGCGAAGGGGGGGTTGTCGTAGTCGCAGACGCGGTCGAATGGCTTCTTCCAGTCGATCAGCGCGGCCTGCTCGGCCCAGAAGGCGTCGCGGTCGTCGATGGAATGCCGGTAGAACGATGCGTAGTCCATGCCTGTCTCCTCGTTGTCGCCACGCGGGCTTTGCCGCCATTCTGTCCAGCGCGCTTGCGCTGCGCTGACTCCCGACGGGCTTGCTCGGTGTGGCGGTCGGCCTCAGCCGATGTTCACGACGATGCGACCCCGGACCTGACCAGCCATCAGGCGGGCCGCGGCCTGCGGCGCGTCGGCGAGGTCTACTTCCTCGGTCATCAACTCGATCAGGGACGGCTCGAGATCGGTGGCCAGGCGGTCCCAGGCCTGCTGGCGCCGTGCCAGCGGGGCCATCACGCTGTCGACGCCTGCCAGGGTCACGCCCCGCAGGATGAAGGGCATCACCGTCGCGGGCAGGTCAGCCCCCTGGGCCAGGCCGCAAGCTGCCACGACCCCGCCGTAGCGCGTCTGCGCCAGCGCATTCGCCAGGGTGTGGCTGCCCACCGCGTCGACCACCGCGGCCCAGCGCTCCTTCTGCAGGGGCTTGCCTGGCGCGGCGAGGTCGGCGCGGTCGATCAGCGCGGTGGCGCCCAGGCGGCGCAGGTAGTCGCCTTCCTGCGGCTTGCCGGTCGACGCGGTGACGCGCCAGCCGAGCTTCGCGAGCAGGGCCGTGGCCACGCTGCCGACCCCGCCGGTGGCGCCCGTGACCAGTACGTCGCCGGCATCGGGCGTCACGCCCGCACGTTCCAGCGCCAGCACGCACAGCATGGCGGTGTAGCCCGCCGTGCCGATGGCCATGGCCTGGCGGGCACTGAAGGCCGGCGGCAAGCGCACCAGCCAGTCGCCCTTGAGCCGCGCCCGCTGCGCCAGGCAACCCCAGTGCGTTTCACCCACGCCCCAGCCGTTGTGCACGAAGCGGTCGCCGGGCTTCCAGCCCGGGTGGGCACTCTCGACCACGACGCCGGCACCGTCGATGCCCGGCACCATGGGCCACTGGCGCACGACAGGCGCGCGGTTCGTCAGCGCCAGGCCGTCCTTGTAGTTGAGCGTGGAGTACTCGGGCCGGACCAGCACGTCACCGGCCGGCAACCGGGCCTCGTCGATGTCGGCCAGACCCACGGTGAATCCCGACTCGGGCTTTTCCAGCAGGAGCGCTTTGAACATGGTTTGTCTCTTTCGATACGGAACGAGGCGTCAGCTTACAACGTGCCTCGCGCAGCCCGCGGCAAGGAGGGGCCGCCGCGTTGACAGCGTGGGGGCAGGCACCTATCCTCCGCCGCTGAATGAGAGCCTCTGCACGCACCGTGGGTTGCGCCACCGCCCTGCTGCTGGCCTTGTCGGCCGCCCCAGCGGCTGCCGCGCCCGACACATCCTCTCGCGACGCTGTCCTGCAGTTGCTTCAGGACAGGGGCCTGCTGCCCGCGACGGAGCCCGGTGTCATCCGCCAGGCGCGGGACATGGCGTCGGACCTCGTGCTGACGGCGATGAACTTTCTGGGCGTGCCCTACCGCCGCGGCGGCAGTTCGGCAGACGAAGGCTTCGATTGCAGCGGGTTCACGCGCCACATCTTCGAATCCACCATCGGGCTGGTCCTGCCGCGTCGGGCCGACCAGCAGGCCGAACACGCTTCGCTGCTGGCCGTGAAGCGCGAAGAACTCCGTCCGGGCGACCTGGTCTTCTTCAACACCATGCGCCGCGCTTTCTCTCACGTAGGCATCTACATGGGCGAGGGCAAGTTCATCCACGCACCGCGCACGGGCGGCCAGGTGCGCATCGAAGACATGCGCCAAGCCTACTGGAGCCAGCGCTTCAATGGTGCTCGCCGCGCGGACCTGGCAGGGCCGCAGGCCCAGCAGCTTCTTCAGGAGGCCGCCAGAGGCCTGCCGTCCGCCCCCGCCTCGGCACAGCCATAGGGGCGGCGTGGCCGCGCAGGCGCGGCACAATCGCGCCATGGGCGAGAACATCATTCCCTTGGTCGACCTGCGCTATGCCGCCTCGGTGCCCCGGGTACCGGCCGTGCCGGCACCCGCCTCGGGCCTGCTGAGCGATCGCCTGGGCCGGCCCTTGCGCGACCTGCGCATCTCGGTCACCGACCGCTGCAACTTCCGCTGCAGCTACTGCATGCCCAAGGAAGTCTTCGACAAGGACTACAAGTTCCTGCCGCAGACCTCCTTGTTGAGCTTCGAGGAGATCACGCGTGCAGCGCGGCTCTTCGTGGCGCACGGGGTTCAGAAGCTGCGGCTGACCGGCGGCGAGCCGCTGCTGCGCAAGAACGTCGAGACGCTGATCGGCATGCTGGCCGATTTGCGCACGCCGTCCGGCGAGCCGCTGGACATCACGCTCACCACCAACGGCTCGCTGCTGGAACGCAAGGCCGCGTCGCTGAAGGCCGCAGGGTTGAAGCGCGTGACCGTGAGCCTGGACGCCCTGGACGACGGCATCTTCCGCCACATGAACGACGTCGACTTCCCGGTGGCCGACGTGCTGCGCGGCATCGAAGCCGCGCAGCGTGCCGGGCTGGCGCCCATCAAGATCAACATGGTCGTCAAGCGGGGCACCAACGACCACGAGATCGTGCCGCTGGCGCGCCACGTGCGCGAGCGCTTCGGCCCCTCGGTGATCCTGCGCTTCATCGAATACATGGACGTCGGTTCCACCAACGGCTGGCGCATGGACGAGGTGCTTCCGTCAGCAGAAGTGGTGCAGCGACTGGGCGCCGAGTTCGCGCTGGAGCCGGTGGACCCGAACGACGCGGGCGAGACGGCCGAGCGGTGGCGCTACCGTGACGGCGGCGGCGAGATCGGCGTCATCAGCAGCGTGACGCAGGCCTTCTGCAGCGACTGCAACCGGGCCCGCCTGTCCACCGAAGGCAAGGTCTTCCTGTGCCTGTTCGCCTCGCGCGGGCACGACCTGCGCGCCTTGCTGCGCGGCACGGCCCCGCATGGCGGACCGTTCACCGACGAGGAGATCAGCGGCGCCCTGGGCCTCATCTGGCAGGAACGCGACGACCGCTACTCGGAACTGCGCAGCCGCGGCGACGCGCCTGCTTCAGCAGGCGAACGGCGGGTCGAGATGCACTACATCGGCGGCTGACCCGCCGGCATGCCGCACGGCGAAGGCCGCGGGCACGCGGGCCCGGGCAGCCTCACTCCGCGCCGTGCGGCGCCGCCTCGGACAGTGCGGGGGTGGTGATCTCACCAGGCACCTTGCGCCGGGCCAGCAAGGTGTAGACCGTGGGGACCACGAAGATGGTCAGCAGCGTGCCCAGCGTCATGCCGCCCACGATGACCCAGCCGATCTGACGGCGGCTCTCCGCGCCAGCACCGGTGGCCAGGGCCAGCGGCAAGGCGCCCAGCACCATGGCGCCCGTCGTCATCAGGATGGGCCGCAGGCGCAGGCTGGCCGCCTCGATGACGGCTTCCAGGGTCTCCTTGCCCTGTTGGCGCAACTGGTTCGAGAACTCGACGATCAGGATGCCGTGCTTGGTGATCAAGCCCACCAGCGTGATGAGCCCGATCTGCGAGTACACGTTCAGCGTGCCGCCCGACCATTGCAAGGCCGCCAGCGCGCCGACCATCGAAAGCGGCACCGCCAGCAGGATCACGAAGGGGTCAATGAAGCTTTCGAACTGCGCGGCCAGCACCAGGAAGATGAACAGCAGCGCGAGCACGAACACCACACCGAGCGCCCCCGACGACGCACGGAACTCGCGGCTGACCCCGTTGAGTTCGGTGGCATAGCCCTGAGGCAGGATGCGTCCGGCCGTGGCGTCCATGAACTTCAGTGCCTCGCCGAGCGAGTACCCCGGCCCGAGGTTGGCAGTGATGGTGACCGACCGCCGCTGGTTGAAGTGGTTGAGCTCTCGCGGACTGACCGACTCACGGATCTTCACCAGCGACGACAAGGGCACCATCGTGTCGCCCCGGCCGCGCACGAACAGCCGCTCGATGTCGTCGGGCGTGGCGCGCTCGCCGCTGGAGGTCTGGACCAGTACGTCGTACTGGTCGGCATCACGCTTGTAGCGCGTCACCACCCGCCCACCGAGCATGGTCTCTACCGTGCGGGCGACGGCCTCGACCGACACGCCCATGTCGGCCGCACGGTCGCGGTCGACATCGATGAAGATTTCCGGCTTGTTGAGCTGCAGGTCGATGTCGGGCTGCACGATGCCCGGGTTGCGGGACATCTCGGCCACCATCTGCTGCGCAACGCGCGACATGTTCTCGTAGCTGTCACCGCTGACGATGACGTAGTTGATCGAGCGCTCGCGGAAGCCCTGGCCCAGGCTGGGGGGCGTGATCGGGAACACGCTCACGCCCGGCAGGCCGCTGATCTTGGGCAACAGTTCGCGCGCCAGCTGCTGGGTCGTCTTCTCGCGGTCGTCCCAGTCGACCGTGCGCAGCACACCGAAGGCCTGCGACACCTGGCCGCCCCCCATGAACATGAAGCGGCGATCGAACTCGGGGAAGGTCGCGGCGATGGCGTCGAGCGCATCGAGATAGCGAGCGGTGTACTCCAGGGTCGAACCGTCCGGCGCGCGGATCGGCATCGAGATGACACCGCGGTCTTCCATCGGTGACAACTCGCTCTTGGCATTGGTGAACAGCCACCAGCTGCCGGCGCCGGACGCCACCATCACCAGCAGCACCAGCCAGCGCTGCGACAGCGAGGCACGCAGGGCGCGGGTGTAGCCGCGGGTCAACGCCACCAGCAGGCTTTCCATGCCGCGGTCGAAGCGGTTCGGCGTCGGGTTGTGGCGCAGCAGCTTGCTGCAGAGCATCGGGGTGAGCGTCAGCGCCACGAAGCCCGAGACGATCACGGCACCCGCCAACGTCAGGGCGAACTCGCCGAACAGCCGGCCGGTGCGTCCCGGCGTGAAGGCCAGCGGCGCGAACACGGCGGCCAGGGTCAGCGTCATCGCGACGACGGCGAAGCTGATCTCCCTGACACCCTTGATCGCGGCCTGGAAAGGCTCCAGGCCTTCCTCGATGTGCCGGAAGATGTTTTCGAGCACGACGATGGCATCGTCCACGACGAGACCGATGGCCAGCACCAGGGCCAGAAGGGTCAGCGTATTGATGGTGAAGCCCGCCAGCGCGATCAGCGCGAAGCTGCCGATCAGGCTGACCGGGATCGTCACCAGCGGAATGAACGAGGCACGCAAGGTGCGCAGGAAGACAAAGACGACCAGCGCCACCAGCACGACGGCCTCGGCCACCGTCGTGTAGACGGCCTTGATCGAGCGGTCGATGAAGACCGAGTTGTCGTTGGCCTGCACCACCGTGACAGATGGCGGCAGGTCCCTTTGCAGCTGGGGCATCAGGGCGCGCACGCCGGCGGCCACCTCGAGCGGGTTGGCCGTTGCGTTCCGGATCACGCCCGTGGAGATCGAGGGCACGCCGTTCAGGCGCACCCGGGACCGGTCGCTGGCGGCCGCCTCCTCTACCCGTGCGACGTCTCGCAGGCGCACGGTGTAGGAGCCGACCGACTTGACCGCGATGTCGGAGAACTGCGCCACCGTGTTGAGATCGGTGCGCGAGGTGACGCTGAACTCGCGCAGCTGGCTTTCGATGCGGCCGGCCGGGACTTCGAGGTTCTGTCGTCGCAGCGCGTCCTCGACGTCCTGAACGGTCAGGCGGTAGCTCGCCAGCTTGTCGGCGTCCAGCCAGATGCGCATGGCGTAGCGACGGTCGCCCCCCACCTGCACATCCGCCACACCCGGCACGGTCTGCAGCCGCGGCTTGACGACGCGGTTGATGAGGTCGGTGACCTCCAGGGGGCTCAGGGTCTCGCTCGTGTAGGCGAGCCAGATCGTCGGGGTGGCATCGGCCTCCACCTTGGCGATCACGGGTTCCTCGGCGGCCGTGGGCAGGCGGCCGCGCACGCGCGACACGCGGTCCCGCACCTCCGCGGCAGCGGTGTCCGGGTCCTTGCTGAGCTTGAAACGCACCGAGATCTGGCTCTGCTCGGTCCGCGAGATCGACGTCATGATGTCCACGCCGTCGATGCCCGCGATGGAATCCTCCAGAGGCTTCGTGACCTGCGACTCGATGACCTCGGACGAGGCCCCGAGCAGCCGAGTGTTGACCGTGACCACGGGCTCGTCGATGCGCGGGTACTCGCGCAGCGTGAGGCGGTTGAAGGAAACCAGACCGACGAGGATCAAGAGAAGCGACATCACGGTCGCCAGCACGGGTCGTCGGATCGAAGTCTCTGACAGTTGCATCAACGGCTCCTGCGGGTATCAGGGGGCAGCGGGTCGGCCGCCGTTGCGGGCGCCCGACGCTGCGGGGCCGGCACCGTTGCCTGCAGCGCTGGCACCGCCCGGTCGCGATCCGGGAGGACGCGAAAGATCGATCACGCGAACCGGCGTCGACTCGCCGCGCAGGCGCGCCTGCCCGGCAGTGACGACGACATCGCCAGCTTCCACGCCGCCCAGCACCTCGGCCTTGCCGAGGACTCGCAGGCCCACCTTCACCTCGGCCCGCCGTGCGACCTTCTGGCCGCCCGGCTCCTCGGAGACCTTGAAGACGAACTGCTTTCCGCCTTGCGGCACCAGCGCCTCTTCAGGTACCAGTACCGCCTGCTCCCGAACAGAAAGAACGACACGCGGACGCGCGAACATGCCCGACTTGAGCTGCGAGCCCGGATTGTCGACGCGGGCCCGCACCAACAAGGCGCGCCCGTTGGCGTCAACCTGCGAATCCAGTGCCTGGATGCGGCCCTTGAACTCCTTGCCCGGCACGGCATCCAAAGCCACGTCGACCACGAGACCCGGTTTCAGTTGGCCGACGTACCGCTCAGGCAGCCGGAAGTCCACCCACATGGTCGACAGATCCTCGAGCATGACCACGTCAGCGCCGTCCTTGACGTAATCGCCCAGGTTCACGACGCGGATGCCCATCACGCCGTCGAAAGGCGCAAGGATCTTCATGCGGCCCAGTTGCGCCTGCGCCAGGGCCACCTGCGCCTCGGCAACCTGCATGGCGGCAGCGTTCTGGTCGACTGCGCTGGCGCTGACGAAGCCCTGAGCCAGCAGTTCACGGCTGCGTGCAAGGTTCGTCTGCGCAATGCTCGCCTGTGCCTGGGCCTGCTTCAGCTGCGCCTGTTGCAAGGTGTCGTCGAGCTGTACGAGCAACTGGCCCCGCTTGACGGCCTGGCCGTCGGTAAAGCCCAGCTGGGCGATGCGGCCGCTGACCTCTGGACGCACCATCACGCTCTGGCGCGCTCGCAACGCACCGACTGCCTGAGCCTCATCGGTCAATCGTATCGATTCGGCCCGACCGACTTCCACCGCCACCGGGCCCGAGGCGCCTCCGCCTGGGCGGCCCCCGGAACCACCTCCGCCAGGCGCGCCGCTGACGGGTGCGCCGCCGGCGGGCGCGGCCTGCATTGCGCCGGTCGGTGACGCCGTTCCCCCGGTTGCCGCTGACTTGTTCTGCCACCACCAGGCGCCACCGCCGATGGCCGCGATGCCGATCACGGCCACGAGGGTGTGAAGTTTCTTGAACGCCATTTGATAGATGATTGGTCCGACGCGTGAATGTAGCGGCTTGTCACAGCCGCCGCTGCTCAGCGATTCCTAGCAAATTCGACACCACGGTTGGCCAGATCGTCGGCACGTTCGTTGCCCGGGTCGCCGGCGTGCCCGCGCACCCAGTGCCACTCGACCTTGTGCGAGGCGTTCAAGGCATCGAGCTTCTGCCACAGGTCGATGTTCTTCACGGGCTTGCGATCGGCCGTCTTCCAGCCACGCGCTCGCCACCCGTGGATCCATGTGGTGATGCCGTTGCGCACATATTCGCTGTCGGTGTACAGCTTCACGTGGCACTGGCGCTTCAGGGCTGACAGACCTTCGATCACCGCCGTGAGTTCCATGCGGTTGTTGGTGGTCAGGGCCTCGCCGCCAAACAGCTCGCGTTCGTGCTCGCCTGCCTTCATCCAGACCCCCCAACCCCCGGGGCCGGGATTTCCCTTGCAGGCGCCGTCGGTGTACATCACCACCACGCTCGCGGCGGCGGTCATGAGGCGTCGGCCTCGGCGGGCTCGGAGGACTCGTACGCCCGCTCGGCATGCAGCACGGGCTCGCGTTCACGGTTCACCGCAGCGGCCACAGCGGGCACCTTCCGGTGCTCGCGGGGCAGCAGGCCCACCAACCGCATGCCGCGCACGCGCTTGACGGCCGTGAGCACGTAGGCGGCTCCGAACACCGGCCACCAGCGGTCGCCCAGCGGGTCCATCCAGGAGAAGCGCTCGAGCCAACGGTCGGATGCCAAGGGCGGCCGGTAAGCGCCGAACCGTCCGCCCTCGAGTTCGAAGCCGAGCAAGCGCAGCCAGTCGCGCAGCCGCCAGTAACCGATGAACTCGCCCGCGCGCGGCAGGTAGGGTGGGGTCGCGCGGCCGAAGCCCATCCCCCGCTTCGCATGACCGGCGCGCTGCCGCAGTCCCCACAGGCTCGCAGGATTGAATCCGGTGATGACGAGTCGGCCCTCTGGCACCAGCACCCGCTCGACCTCGCGCAGCGTCAGGTGCGGGTCGCGAGCCAGTTCGAGCGTGTGCGGCAGGACGAGCAGGTCGATGCTCTGGTTGGGAAAGGGCAAAGCGTCGTACTCGCAGTGAAGCGCCACGGGGATGTCGGGGGCCTGGGTGGTGATCGAGAGATCATCGGGCGGCGGCAGGACCATGGCTTCGGGATCCACCAACGAAGCGTTGGCCACCCAGCGGTGCGGCATGCGGTTCGCACGCAGGGCCTCGAGTTCGGGCAAGCCCAGTTGCAGCGCGTGAAAGCCGAAGGCATCCGTCACCGCGTGGTCGAGCCGCTCCTGTTCCCATTGCATCAGGTAACGGCCCGGCGCGGTGTGCAGCCAGGACCCCAACTCTATAATCGACTCATCTCGCGTCGTCATGAATCTGATCGCCCTGCCCGCCTTCTCCGACAACTACATCTGGATGCTGCACGACGACGCGAAAGCAGTCGTGGTCGATCCGGGGGACGCGGCGCCCGTGGAAGCTGCTCTCGAGCAACGGGGCCTTCGTCTGGCGGCGATTCTAGTGACGCACCACCATGCCGATCATGTCGGCGGCGTGGACCGCCTGCGAACCCGGCTCGACGGCCCTGTGTGGGGCCCGGCCCGCGAAGCCATCCCCAAGCCCTTCAACGCGCTGCACGACGGCGACGTGATCGATGTGCTGGGCCGGCGCTTCGGTGTCATCGACGTGCCGGGCCACACGGCAGGACACATCGCGTACTTCGAGCTCGATGCGCCAGCAGCGCCCTTGCTGTTCTGCGGCGATACGCTGTTTTCGGCGGGCTGCGGGCGCCTGTTCGAAGGCACGCCGGCGCAGATGGCCAGGTCGCTGGCACGCCTGTCAGACCTGCCCGGAGACACCCGCGTCTGCTGCACGCACGAGTACACCTTGTCGAACCTGCGGTTCGCGGCGGCTGTCGAGCCCGACAACCCGACCCTGCAGTCCTACACGGCCCGGTGCGTCGACCTTCGCGCCGCGGGGACCAGCACCCTGCCCTCGACCATGGCGCTGGAGCGCGAGATCAATCCCTTCCTTCGCTGTCGCGAGCCCGCCGTGGCTGCAGCAGCCAGGACCCAGGGCGCCGGGAGCGCCGAGCCCGTGGCAGTGTTCGCAGCGCTGCGCGAATGGAAGAACCGCTTTCGATGAAGACAAGTCTCTGCCGCTGGCAGCCCCTGGCCGGGTTGTCCATGGCGCTGCTGCTCGGCGCCTGCGCCAGCACACCGCCACCCTCGGTTGAACCGCCGCCCGCCCCGGCGCCCGTCGTCGTGGCGCCGGCGCCGCCGCCGCCCGCAGTGATCGTCGAGGCGGCTCCGCCCGCCCCCGTGGCCGAGGTGCCCAGGGAACCTTCGCCGCCGGCCGTGACCTACCCACGCATACGGCTCGACCCCTTGTCGGACGCCCAGCGTGCCGACCTGTGGCAGCGTGTGCGCGACGGCTACGCCTTGCCGGCCTTCGATGGCGAACTGGTTCGCAAGTGGGAACAGTGGTATTCGACGCGACCCGACTACGTCGCTCGCATGACCGAGCGCGGTGGCCGCTACCTGTTCCACATCGTCGAGGAGATCGACCGTCGCCAGATGCCCATGGAACTGGCGCTGCTGCCGTTCATCGAGAGCGCGTTCAACCCCCAGGCGATGTCGGTGGCACGCGCGTCCGGCATGTGGCAGTTCATGCCCGGCACCGGCAAGGACTTCGAGCTTCGGCAAAACATCTTTCGCGACGACCGGCGCGACGTGCTCGCATCGACCCGCGCGGCACTCGACTATCTGCAGAAGCTGCATGCGCGCTTCGACGACTGGCACCTGGCGCTGGCGGCCTACAACTGGGGCCAGGGCAATGTGCAGCGAGCCATCGACGCCAATGCGCGAGCGGGCAGGCCCACGGGCTATGCAGACCTCCGCATGCCCGACGAGACGCGCAACTACGTGCCCAAGCTCCAGGCCATCGTGAACATCGTGGCCCGTCCGGCAGATTTTTCGCTGGCACTGCCGCGACTCGAGAACCACCCCTTCTTCATCACGCTCCCGATCGAGTACGACATGGACGTGGCGCTGGTGGCGCGCCTGTCGGGACTGAGTCTTGAGGAATTCCAGCAGTTGAACCCCCAGCTGAACAAGCCGGTGATCCTGGCAGCGGGCACGCCCCAGGTGCTGCTGCCTCACGACAACGCGAATCGCTTCGTGCGCGCGCTCGATTCGCACAAGGGCCCTCGCGCCACCTGGACAGCCTGGGTCGCTCCGCGCACGCTCAAGCCGGCCGACGCCGCGCGAATGGTGGGCATGTCGGAACAGGAACTGCGCGAGGTGAACCGGATCCCGCCTCGCATGATGGTCAAGGCAGGCTCGACACTGCTGGTGCCGCGCAACGAAAGCGCCACCGCGAACGTGCCGGAGCACGTGGCCGACAACGCCAGCATGGCCTTCGCACCCGAGGCCCGACCCACGCGTCGGGTCCAGTTCAAGGTCGGCCGCAAGGGCGATACGGTGGCCGCCGTGGCACGGCGCTACGGCGTCCCGGCAGCGCAGCTGGCCGACCTCAACGGGGTGGCCGTCTCGGGTCGGTTCAAGGCTGGCCAGGTCGTGAAGGTCAACGTGCCCACGGGCACGGTCAGCACGGCCGGCACACGGCAGGCGGCTGCACGCAAGCCCGCCGCCAGGCAGACCCCGGCTGCCCGCAAGGAAGCCGCACGGCAGACGCAGCGGGTGGCGGGTGCCAGGAAACCGGTGCACCCCACAGCGCCGGCGGCTCGCAAACCTGCGGCGCGCTGAGCCACGGGGCGCGTCCGCGCAGTTCCTTCGTGCTTCAGGCGGCCTGCCCGTCGACGGGCTGCCGCCGCACCAGGTCCCGCCCCCGGTTCATCGCGTACTGCAAAGCCGCTTCGGCGGTGAGCCAACGGTATCCGCAGGCCAGGCTGTCGTCACGGAACACATCGGGCTTCTGGTCGGCGTCGGGCTCGTCGCGGCGCACCACCAGGGCGGCGGTGAACCCGCCCGCGGCTTCGAGCGCGCCCACATAGATCCGATAGGTTCCTGCGGTGGCTTCGGCAAACTGCATGGGGCGCTCCCAGACCTGACGTGGCGGTCACAGACGGGACGGGGGCGTCTGCGGCAAGGCCCCATGGTGGCCGCAGCGTCGACGACGCGCCATCCCTCCGGCGAGGGTGACGCCGCAGCGGGCGTCAGGCCGACGCGATCCAGGCCCGGGCGTTGCCGAACATGCGCATCCACGGGCTGCGGTCGCTCGCGTCCCCCGGGGTCCAGCTCATCTGCACGTTGCGGAACACCCGTTCCGGGTGCGGCATCAGCGCCGTGATGCGGCCGTCGGGCGTGGTCACCGCGGTCAATCCTCCGGGGCTGCCGTTGGGGTTGAACGGATAGGTCTCGGTCGGCCGACCCTGGTGGTCGACGAAACGCATCGCAGCGTGCACCTTCGCGCTGTTGCCACGCGACGTGAAGTCGGCGAAGCCTTCGCCGTGGGCCACGGCGATCGGCAGGCGGCTGCCGGCCATGCCCCGGAAGAACACGCTGGGGCTGTCCAGCACCTCCACCAGGGACAGGCGCGCCTCGAACTGTTCGCTCCGGTTGCGCGTGAAGCGGGGCCAGTCGGCCGTGCCAGGCACGATGGCGCTCAGCGCCGCCAGCATCTGGCAACCGTTGCAGACGCCCAGGGCCAGCGTGTCGGTCCGCTGGAAGAAGGCTGCAAACTGTTCGGCCAGTGCGGGGTTGAAGAGGATGGACCGCGCCCAGCCTTCGCCGGCGCCCAGCGTGTCGCCGTAGCTGAAGCCGCCGCAAGCCACCAGCGCCTGGAAGGGCTGCAGCCGTGCACGGCCGGCCTGCAGGTCGCTCATGTGCACGTCGTAGCTCTCGAAGCCGGCCTGCGCCATCGCATAGCTCATCTCGACGTGCGAGTTGACGCCCTGCTCGCGAAGGATGGCGACCTTGGGCCGCGCCAGGTGGACATAGGGCGCAGCCACGTTCTCGGTGGGATCGAAGCTGAGCTGGACATGCAGGCCGGGGTCGTCGGGCGCCCCGGCGGCCGCGTGCTCGCTGTCCGCGGCCTGGGGGTTGTCGCGCTCGCGCGCGATGCGCCAGCTCACCTCGTCCCAGGCCTGCTGCAGCTGCTGCAGCGGGGCGCTGAACTGTGCCTTGGCGTCACGCCAGACCTCGACCACGCAGCGGTCGTTGGTCTTGCCGACGAAGTGCGCGTGACGCGACAGACCGTGCTCGCGCAAGGTGGCGATGACCTCGTTGCGCACGGCGGTCGGCACCTGCAGCACGACGCCCAGTTCCTCGTTGAACAGGGCGCGCAGCGTGGCCTCGTTGCGGCGCTCGCTGACCTGCGTGGCCCAGTTCTTCGAGTCGCCGTACTCGGCACGGCTGTCCTGGATGCCGTCGCCTTCGGTGACCAGGATGTCGACGTTCAGGCTGACTCCCAGGTGCCCTGCGAAGGCCATCTCGCAGGCGGCCGCCCACAGGCCGCCGTCGCTGCGGTCGTGGTAGGCCAGCAGGCGCCCCTGCGCTCGAAGTGCGTTGACCGCCGCCACCAGCGACTTGAGTTGCGCCGCGTCGTCGAGGTCCGGCACCTCGTGGCCGAACTGGCCCAGCACCTGCGCCAGCATGGAGCCCCCCATGCGCATTCGGCCCTGCCCCAGGTCGACCAGCACCAGCGTGGTGTCGCCCGGCTGCAGCTGCGGTGTGAGGGTACCGCGCACGTCGCCGAGCGTCGCGAAGGCGGTGACGATGAGCGAGACCGGCGCGGTCACCTGTCGGGCCTGCCCTTCATGTTGCCAGCGTGTGCGCATCGACAGCGAATCCTTGCCCACCGGCACGCCGATGCCCAGCGCCGGGCACAGCTCCAGCCCGACAGCCTTCACGGTGTCGTACAGGGCGGCGTCTTCGCCGGGCTCGCCACACGCAGCCATCCAGTTGCAGCTCAGCTTCACGCGCGACAGTTCGATCGGCGCGGACAGCAGGTTGGTGATGGCCTCGCCGACGGCCATGCGGCCCGACGCCGGAGCGTCCAGCGACGCCAGGGGCGTGCGCTCGCCCATGCTCATGGCCTCGCCACGGAAGCCTGCGTAGTCGGCCAGCGTGACCGCGCAATCGGCCACCGGCACCTGCCAGGGGCCGACCATGGGATCGCGGTGGCTCATGCCGCCCACCGTGCGGTCGCCGATGGTGACCAGGAACCGCTTGCTGGCCACCGTGGGATGGCGCAGCACGTCGAAGGCCACCTGGTCGAGCTTCACGCCGGTGAGGTCGAGCGGCGCTTCGCTTCGCCCCACGCGCTGCACGTCCCGGTGCACGCGCGGTGGCTTGCCCAGCAGCACCTCCATCGGCATGTCGATCACGCGCTCCCCGCCGGGGCCGTCTTCCAGCACCAGCTGTGCTTCGTCGCTCGCCACGCCGACCACCGCGAAGGGACAGCGCTCGCGTGCGCACATCTGCTCGAAGAGCGGCATCAGGTCAGGGCTGACGGCCAGGACGTAGCGCTCCTGGCTCTCGTTGCACCAGACCTCCTTGGGCGCCAGGCCGCTCTCCTCCAGCGGCACCTTGCGCATGTCGAAGGTGGCGCCCCGGCCGGCACCATCGACCAGCTCGGGGAAGGCGTTGCTGATGCCACCCGCCCCGACGTCGTGGATGGCCAGCACGGGGTTCAGCTCGCCGAGCGCCCAGCAGTGGTTGATGACCTCCTGCGCGCGTCGCTGGATCTCGGGGTTGCCGCGCTGCACGGAGTCGAAGTCGAGCGCCGCGGCGTTGGTGCCTGCGGCCATCGAACTGGCTGCGCCCCCGCCCATGCCGATGCGCATGCCCGGGCCACCCAGCTGCACCAGCAGCGTGCCGGCGCCGAAGGGAAGCTTGTGGGTCTGCCCCTCGCTGATGGTGCCCAGCCCACCGGCGATCATGATGGGCTTGTGGTAGCCGCGCCGCACGCCGGACACGGTCTGTTCGAACACGCGGAAGTAGCCCCCCAGATTCGGGCGGCCGAACTCGTTGTTGAACGCCGCACCGCCCAGCGGGCCGTCGGTCATGATCTGCAGCGCACTGGCAATGTGCTCGGGCTTGCCGATGCTGTCACGCTCCCAGGGCTCGTCGGTGCCGGGCAGGTGCAGGTGGCTGACCGAGAAGCCGGTGAGCCCCGCCTTGGGCCTGGCGCCGCGGCCGGTGGCGCCTTCGTCGCGGATCTCGCCCCCCGCGCCGGTGGCCGCACCCGGGAAAGGCGAGATGGCCGTGGGGTGGTTGTGCGTCTCCACCTTCATCAGCACATGGGCCGTCTCGCTGCGCGCCGAATACACCGGGGCGTTGGTGAAGCCCTGCGGCAGCCAGCGCTCGACACGGCCACCTTCCATCACCGCGGCGTTGTCGCTGTAGGCCACCACGCTGTGCTGCGGGCTGGTCTTCTCGGTGTGGCGGATCATCCCGAACATCGACAGCGGCTGCATCTGGCCATCGATGGTGAAGTCGGCGTTGAAGATCTTGTGGCGGCAGTGCTCGCTGTTGGCCTGCGCGAACATCATCAGCTCGACATCGCTGGGGTTGCGTCCCAGCTTGCGGAAGGCTTCGACCAGGTAGTCGATCTCGTCGTCGCTCAAGGCCAGGCCGAAGGCCTTGTCGGCAGCCTGCAGCGCCACGCGGCCCTCGCCGAGCACGTCGACATGCGCCATGGGGGTCGCCGGCCGCGCGTCGAACAGGTGCGCCGCCGCCTCGCGATCGAAGGCCAGGTCTTCGGTCATGCGGTCGTGCAGCAGCGGCGCGACCGCCTGCAGTTCTTCATCCGACAGCGGCTTGCCGGCGCCGAACAGGCCGCCCTTCACAGCCAGGCGGAATTCCGTCACCCGTTCGACCCGCTTCACGCCAATGCCGCAGTTGTGCGCGATGTCGGTGGCCTTGCTCGCCCAGGGCGACACGGTGCCCAGCCGGGGCATCACCACCACCAGAGAGCCCGTGGCCTCGGCCGCGTGGGGGCCGACGTCGAGCAGAGCCTGCAGCCGCTCACGCTGCGCAGGCAGCAGCGCCATTTCGCTGGCCGCCCAGTGCACATGGCGCGCGCTGACGCCGGTCAGGCGCGCACAGACCCCTTGCAGGCGCACCAGCAGGGCCCGCAGGCGGAACTCGGACAGCGCCGGGCCGCCTTCGAAATGGGTCAGGTGCAGGGAGTGGGGGAGCATGCGGTGGCGTCGGTTGCAGAGGGGGCCCGGCAGAAAGGCGGGCGATGGGGGTGGCGGCCCCGCCGCCGGGGCACAAGCGCACCACCGCTGCATTTTATGGGGCCGGTGGGATAATCCGCGGGATGACGATCCCCATCAAGACCGCCAGCGACATTGCCGGCATGCGCCTGGCTGGCCGGCTGGCCTCCGAGGTTCTCGACATGCTTGGCCCGCACGTTCAACCCGGCGTGACGACCAAGGAACTCGATCGTCTTGCGCACGACCACATGGTGAACGTGCAGGGCGGCATCCCCGCCACGCTCGGCTACCAGCCCCCGGGCTACCCGGCCTACCCGGCGTCGCTGTGCACGTCGCTGAACGACGTGGTCTGCCATGGCGTGCCCGACGACCGGCCCCTGAAGAACGGTGACGTGCTTAACATCGACGTCACCGTCATCAAGGACGGATGGCACGGCGACAACAGCCGCATGTACATCGTCGGCGAGGGCACCATCGCTGCCCGGCGCCTGTGCGCCGTCACCTTCGACGCCATGTGGAAGGGCATCGTGAAGGTCAAGCCCGGCGCCCGCCTGGGCGACATCGGCCACGCCATCCAGACCTTCGCCGAACACCAGGGCTTCAGCGTGGTGCGCGAGTTCTGCGGCCACGGCGTGGGCGCCAAGTTCCACGAAGAACCCCAGGTGCTGCACTACGGCCGCCCAGGCACGCTGGAAGAACTGGTGCCAGGCATGATCTTCACGATCGAGCCGATGATCAACGCCGGCCGCCGCGACATCAAGGAAGACCGCAAGGCCAGCCGCCCGTACGACGGCTGGACCATCGTCACGCGCGACCGCTCCCTGTCGGCACAGTGGGAACACACCGTGCTCGTCACCGAAACGGGCTACGAGGTGCTGACAGTCTCGGCGGGCAGCCCGCCGCCGCCGGCCTTCGCCGCCGACGGCTACGGCGCTGGTGCGGCCTGGACGGCACCTGCCGCCGCGGCGGCACTGACGCCCTAGCCTGATGTCGGCCACGATCGACGCGCCGCGCATCTCGACGGCCCGTCTGACCGAGCTCCGCACGGCGTTCCGCGAAGGCAAGTCGCGGCGCATAGAAGGCTTTCGCCACTCGCGTCCCACCCCGTCTTCGGCGGTACAGCTCATCCGCGGGCTGGCGCGGCACGTCGACACCAGCCTGTGCAGCCTGTGGCAGGCATCGGGCATGCCGGCATCGGCCACCCTGGTCGCCGTGGGCGGCTACGGCCGCGGCGAGCTGTTCCCGCATTCCGACGTCGACGTGCTGCTGGTGCTGGCCGAAAGCCCCGACGACATTGTCCGCGGCCAGATCGAAGGCTTCATCACCGCCTGCTGGGACGTCGGCCTGGAGATCGGCAGCTCGGTGCGCACCGTCGACGAGTGCGTCGACGAAGCCCGCCGAGACGTCACGGTGCAGACCTCGCTGCTGGAAGCGCGCTTCATCTGCGGCGCGAGGCCGGGTTTCGCGCGCCTGCAGAAGCAGTGCATGGCCACGCTTGACGCCAAGGCCTTCCTGCGCGCGAAGATGCTCGAGATGCAGCAGCGCCACGTCAAGTACGAAGGCACACCCTATGCGCTGGAGCCCAACTGCAAGGAGAGCCCGGGCGGCTTGCGCGACCTGCAGGTGGTGATCTGGGTCGCACGCGCGGGCGGTCTGGGCCGCACCTGGGCCGAACTCGCCGGCAAGGGCCTGGTGACGCCCTTCGAGGTCAGCCAGTTGCGCAAGCACGAAGGCACGCTGCGCCTCATCCGGGCCCTGCTGCACAGCGTGGCCGGTCGCCGCGAAGACCGCCTCGTGTTCGACCTGCAGACGGCACTGGCCGAGAGCCTGGGCTACAAGGCCACGCTGCACCAGCGGTCGTCGGAAGTGCTGATGCACCGCTACTACTGGGCAGCGAAGGCGGTGACGCAGCTGAACCAGATCCTCATGATGAACATCGAGGAGCGCGTCAACGGCAGCGAGCTGGCGCCGATGCGGCCCATCAATGCGCGCTTCTTCGACCGTGCCGGCATGCTCGAGGTGGCGCGTGACGACCTCTACATCGACAACCCGCACGCCATTCTCGAGACCTTCCTCGTCTTCCAGCAGACGCGCGGTCTGAAGGGCTTCTCGTCGCGCACCTTGCGGGCGCTCTACAACTCGCGCAACCAGATGGACGCCGGCTTCCGACGCGATCCCATCAACCGCGACCTGTTCATGGACGTCCTGCGCCAGCCGCACGGCACGACACATGCGTTCCGGCTGATGAACCAGACCTCGGTGCTGGGCCGCTACCTGTGGGTGTTCCGACGCATCGTGGGGCGCATGCAGCACGACCTGTTCCATGTCTACACGGTCGATCAGCACATCCTGATGGTGCTGCGCAACGTGCGCCGCTTCTTCATCCCCGAGCACGCCCACGAGTACCCCTTCTGCTCTCAGCTGGCCGGCACCTGGGATGCACCCTGGCTGCTGTACGTCGCAGCACTGTTCCATGACGTGGCCAAGGGCCGGGGGGGCGACCACTCCGAACTGGGCGCCATGGAGGCACGCCGCTTCTGCCGCGACCATGGTCTGAGCAAGGACGAATCGCGCCTGATCGAGTTCCTCGTCAAGGAACACCTGACGATGAGCCGCATTGCCCAGAAGGAAGATCTCAGCGATGCCGACGTCATCGGCGCGTTCGCCAGGCTGGTGGGCACGGAACGCCGGCTGACCGCGCTGTACCTGTTGACCGTGGCCGACATCCGCGGCACCAGCCCCAAGGTATGGAACGCCTGGAAAGGCAAGCTGCTGGAAGACCTGTACCGGCTGACCCTGCGCGCACTGGGAGGCGCCAAGCCCAACCTCGACGCCGAGATCGAGTCGCGCAAGCAGGAGGCGCGGCAGAAGCTGGCGCTGCTGTCGGCCCTGCCCGGCACCGAAGAGCCGCTGTGGAAGACGCTGGAGGTCAGCTACTTCGCCAGGCACGATGCCGCCGAGATCGCCTGGCATGCGCGATCGTTGTGGCGCCACATCGAGTCGACCGCGCCCATCGTGGTGGCGCGGCCCTCTTCGGTGGGTGACGGCCTGCAGGTGCTGGTGTACTCGCCCGACCGGCCGGACCTCTTCGCGCGCATCTGCGGCTATTTCGACAGCGCCGGCTTCAGCATCCAGGACGCCAAGATACACACCACGCGCACCGGCTATGCGCTCGACACCTTCCAGGTGGTCAGCAGTTTCGGAGTCGACGCGCCGAGCGGCTATCGGGACCTGATCTCGCTGGTGGAGACGCAGGCCGCCATCGCGCTTGCCAGCGACGGCCCCTTGCCCGAGCCCAGTCGCGGCCGCGTCTCGCGCCGGGTGCGCTCGTTTCCGGTCACGCCACGCGTCTCGCTGGCGCCCGACGAACGCGCACAGCGCTGGCTGCTCACCGTGTCGGCCAGTGACCGCTCGGGCCTGCTGTATGCCATCGCCCGCGTGATGGCGCGCAACCATGTGAATCTGCAGCTCGCCAAGATCACCACCCTGGGCGAACGCGTCGAGGACACCTTCCTGGTCGACGGCCCCGAACTGCAGCGTCCGAAAGCGCAGTTGCGGATCGAGACCGAACTGCTGGACGCCGTGGCGTCGCCCCCCTGAGCCCATGGCACTGCGCCGCATCACCGCCACCGACGCCATCGCGCGACTGCAGGAGTTCGATGCCGTGATCGACGCACGCGCCCCTGGCGAGTTCGCCGAAGACCGGTTGCCGGGTGCCGTCAACTGGCCGGTGCTGAACGACCAGGAGCGCCACCTCATCGGCACGGAGTACAAGCAGGTCTCGCCCTTCGAAGCGCGCAAACGCGGCGCGGTGCTGGTGTCGCGCAACATCGCGCGCCATGTCGAGACCCAGGCCATGGGGCTGCCGCGCGACTGGAAGCCGCTGGTCTACTGCTGGCGCGGCGGCCAGCGTTCGGGCTCGCTGTCGCTGGTGCTCGACCAGATCGGCTTCATGGTGCACGTGCTCGAAGGGGGCTACCGCGAGTTCCGCCGCCGCGTCATGGCCGAGACCGAGGAGTTGCCGGCCACGCTGCGACTCCGCGTGCTGTGCGGTCGCACCGGGTCGGGCAAGAGCAGGCTCCTGCAGGCGCTGGACCGGGTCGGCGCGCAGGTGCTCGACCTCGAAGGACTGGCCAGCCACCGGGGCTCGGTGCTGGGCCCGCTGCCAGGGCAGCCGCAGCCGTCGCAGAAGGCCTTCGAGACCATGCTGTGGAGCGCGATGCGCGGCTTCGACCCGCAGCGCCCGGTGTTCGTCGAAGGCGAAAGCCGCACCATCGGCCGGCTGCGCATCCCCGAGAAGCTGCTCGAACGGATCCGCGCTGCAGAGTGCGTGCAGGTGCAGATGCCGCTGCAGGCCCGCGTGGCCTTCCTGCTCGAGGACTACGCCCACTTCGTCAGCGACACGCCGGCCTTCTGCGAAAAGCTCGCGGCGCTTCGCGAGTTGCGCGGCGCTGCGGTGGTCGAACGCTGGCAGGCCGAAGCCCGCGCCGGCCGCACAGCCGCCGTGGTGGAAGAGTTGCTCACCGAGCACTACGACCCCATCTACATGCGCTCGATGACGCGCAACTTCCTGCACTTCGACCAGGCCAGGCTGCTCGACCTGCCCGATGCCACAGCGGCCACCTTGCACGTCGCCGCCGAGCAGCTGACCAGCGCCTGACCCTCACCGGCCGCACGCCATGCGGCCGTCAACTTGCCCAAGATCAAGTCCCGACGCGGTCGAACGGGGCATCATCGGCGCACGATGCGCACACAGAAGGCTCTCCAGGAATCCCGCAGCTTCCGCGTCCGCGCCATCCCGCTGCTGCGGCCCCTGGGCTGGCTCGGTCGCGGCTGGGCCGACCTGCTGCGCCGCCCCGTGCCCGGCCTGCTGCACGGTCTGGCCGTGTGGGCCGGCGGCCTCTTCATCGCGTGGTTCGCGCGTGACCAGTTCTGGCTGCTGGCAGGCGCCTTCAGCGGCTTCCTGCTGGTGGCTCCCATCATCGCCACCGGGCTCTACGCCGTCAGCCGCGCCCTGCACCGGGGCCAGCCGGCCACGCTCGGAACGGCCTTGCGTGCCTGGAAGCCCGACGACGCCCGGCTGGTGGTCTTCGGGCTGCTGCTCGCCCTGGCAGGCACCGGCTGGGTGCTCACCTCGGCCTCGCTGATCACCACCTTCGCGTCCCAGCCGATCACGCGGCCGATCGACTTCCTGCGTCTGGTCGTGGTCAACGACCGCTCGTGGCTCTTCGAGGCCTGGCTGGCGCTGGGCGCCGTGATGGCCGCGCCGGTGTTCGCCTCCAGCGTCGTGGCCCTGCCCATGCTGCTGGACCGCAAGGTCAGCGTGCTGGCGGCCGTCTTCACGAGCTGGCGCGTGGTGATGGAGCATCCCGGCGCGATGGCGCTGTGGGCTGCCCTCATCATGGGCCTGACCATGGTGGGCATGGTGCCCGGCCTGCTGGGACTGGTGGTCGTCGTGCCCTGGCTGGCGCACGCGAGCTGGCATGCGTATCGCGACCTGGTGGACACGTCCGGCTTGCCCGAGATGCCCTGACCGCCATGGCCGGCTTCACGGAAGAACAGATCGCGCAGTTCGGGCTGACCTTCGGTGTCAGCGCGTTCATGCTCTACATGGTGTTCATCATCTTCCAGCTCGCGCGCGAGTCGAAGGCCGGGCGCTTCGGCACCTTCGTGCTGTTCCTGGCGCTCGGTTTCGGTCTGCTGGGATTTGCGGCCAAGGGGCTGATCAAGTACTTCATCGGAGGCGCCGAATGAACGGCGCCGCGCCGGCCGACCCGGCGCTCTTCAAGGTAAAGGTCCCCCCCTACGGCTTCGCACGCCCCCTCAAGGGGGGTTGAGCCCGGACAAGCAAGGTGCTGGGCGCGGTGGCGCTGAACTTCGCACTGGCCGTGAACCACCGGCCGGGGCGCTATGCCGCGGTCTGAGCCGGAGCAGTTCGTAGGCCCATGAAAACGGGGCCCGAAGGCCCCGTCTCAAGCCGACCCCCGCGGGTCCTCAGCCCATGTGCAGGCCGCCATTGCAGGAGAAATCGGCGCCGGTGGTGAAGCCGGAGTCCGGCCCCGCCAGCCAGGCCACGACGGAGGCGATCTCGTCGGGCGTGCCCAGCCGCTTCACCGGGATCGTGGCGACGATCTTCTCCAGCACCTCGGGCTTGATCGCGCGGACCATGTCGGTGCCGATGTAGCCCGGGCTGACGGTGTTCACGGTCACACCCTTGGCGGCGAGCTCCTGCGCCAGCGCCATCGTGAAGCCGTGCATGCCGGCCTTGGCCGCCGAGTAGTTGGTCTGGCCGGCCTGGCCCTTCTCGCCGTTGACCGAACTGATCTGGATGATGCGGCCCCAGCCGCGCTCGACCATGTCGGGCACGACCTGCTTGGTCACGTTGAACATGCTGTTCAGGTTCGTGTCGATCACCGCGTGCCAGTCTTCCGGCGTCATCTTCAGGAACATGCGGTCCTTGGTGATGCCGGCGTTGTTGACCAGGATGTCGATCGGGCCATGTTCCTGCTTGGCCTTGGTGAAGGCGTCCACCGTCGACTGCCAGTCGGCCACGTTGCCCACCGAGGCGTAGAACGTGTAGCCCAGCGCCTTCTGTTCGTCGAGCCACTTGGTGAAATCGCGGCTCGGCCCGCAACCGGCGATCACCTTGTAGCCGTCCTTCGCCAGGCGCTGGCAGATGCCGGTACCGATGCCACCCATGCCGCCCGTCACGTAAGCCACTTTCTGTGCCATTTGTCTCTCCTTGGTTGTGTGTGAGTTGAAGCTTGAAACCGATCAGCGCTCGACGGTCAGGGCCACGCCCATGCCGCCGCCGATGCACAGCGAGGCGATGCCCTTCCTGGCATCGCGGCGGACCATCTCGTGCAGCAGCGTCACGAGGATGCGGCAGCCGGAGGCGCCGATCGGGTGGCCGATGGCGATGGCGCCGCCGTTGACGTTGACCTTGCTCGTGTCCCAGCCCATTTCCTGGTGCACGGCACAGGCCTGCGCGGCGAAGGCTTCGTTGATCTCCAGCAGGTCGAGGTCGGCCGGCTTCCAGCCGGCACGCTCGAGCGCCTTGCGCGCCGCGGGCACCGGGCCCATGCCCATGATGGCCGGGTCGAGGCCCGCGCTGGCGTAGCTGGCGATGCGGGCCAGCGGCGTGAGGCCCAGGGCCTGCGCCTTCTTCGCCGACATCACGACCACGCCGGCTGCGCCATCGTTCAGGCCCGAGGCGTTGCCGGCCGTGACACTGCCCGCCTTGTCGAAGGCCGGGCGCAGGCCCGCCAGCGCTTCGGCGCTGGTCTTCTTGTTGATGAACTCGTCGTTGGCGAAGACGATGGGATCGCCCTTCTTCTGCGGCAGCGTGACGGGAACGATCTCGTCCTTGAAGCGGCCGGCTTCCTGGGCAGCGGCCGCCTTCTGCTGGCTGGCCAGCGCCAGCGCGTCCTGGGCCTCGCGCGTGATGCCGTGCTTCTTGGCCACGTTCTCGGCGGTGATGCCCATGTGGTACTGGTTGTAGACGTCCCAGAGGCCGTCGACGATCATGGAGTCGACCATCTTCCAGTCGCCCATGCGCTGGCCGTCGCGCGAGTTGTGCAGCACGTGCGGCGACGCGCTCATGTTCTCTTGGCCGCCGGCGATGACGATCTCGCTGTCGCCGTCACGGATGGCCTGGGCGGCCAGCATCACGGCCTTCAGGCCCGAGCCGCAGACCTTGTTGATGGTCATCGCCGGCACCCCGGTGGGCAGGCCGCTCTTGATGACCGACTGGCGGGCCGGGTTCTGGCCCGACCCGGCCTGCAGCACCTGACCGAGGATGACCTCGCCGATCTGGCCGCCCTCCAGGCGTGCCCGCTGCAGCAAGGCCTGGATCACGGCGGCGCCGAGTTCGGGGGCGGGCGTCTTGGCCAGCGAACCGCCGAACTTGCCCACGGCGGTGCGGGCGGCTGCGACGATGACGATATCGGTCATGGGGGTGTCTCCTGGACAGAGGTGGAAAGAGGAATCTTCAGGCCTTGGCCTTGACGTAGCGGCCGGGTGCGGCTTCGATGGCCTTGAATTGTCGGTTGCCCGGCGCCTTGGGTGCGGCGATCAGCCGGCCGCCATGAGGGGCCAGCCACTTCGACCAGTCGGGCCACCAGCTGCCCGGCTTCTCTGTCGCGCCGGCCAGCCATTCGTCGGCGGTGGCCGGCAGCTTGTCGTTGACCCAGTGGCTGCGCTTGCCCTTGGCCGGCGGGTTGATGACGCCGGCGATGTGTCCCGAGGCGCCCAGTACGAAGCGCTTCTTGCCCTTCATCACCTGGGTGGAAGCGTAGGCCGCCTGCCAGGGCACGATGTGGTCTTCGCGCGAGCCGTAGATGTACACCGGTGCCTGCACCTTGCCGATGTCGAGCTTCTCGCCGCACACCGTCAGAGCACCCGGCTCCTTGAGCAGGTTGTCCAGGTAGGTGTGGCGCAGGTACCAGCAATACATGGGGCCCGGCAGGTTGGTGGAGTCGCCGTTCCAGTACAGCAGGTCGAAGGGTGGCGGCGACTCGCCTTTGAGGTAGTTCCCGACGACGTAGTTCCAGACCAGATCGTTCGGCCGCAGGAAACTGAAGGTGGTGGCCAGCTCCTGGCCCTTCAACAGGCCGGGGCCTCCGGGGGCGTTCTCGCCCAGGGTCATCTCGCGCAGTTGCACCGAGGCTTCGTCGATGAAGATGTCGAGCACGCCGGTGCTGGCGAAATCGAGCAGCGTCGTCAGCAGCGTGACCGACTCGGCCGGCTGCTCTCCGCGCGCCGCCAGCACACCCAGCGCCGTGCTGAGGATGGTGCCGCCGACGCAGAAGCCGAGCATGTTGAACGTCTTCTCGCCGCTGATGGCCTGCACCGTGCGGATGGCCTGGATGGCGCCCTCGTCGATGTAGTCGTCCCAGGTCTTGGCCTTCAGCGACTCGTCGGGGTTGCGCCAGCTCACGACGAAGGTGCGGTGGCCCTGCTCGACGGTGTACCGGATGACCGAGTTCTCGGGCTGCAGGTCGAGGATGTAGAACTTGTTGATGCAGGGGGGCACGAAGAGCATCGGCTTCTGGTGCACCTTGGCCGTCAGCGGCTTGTACTCGATGAGCTGGAACAGGTCGTTCTCGAACACCACGGTACCTTCCGTCGTGGCCACGTTGCGGCCCACCTCGAAGGCGCTCTCGTCCGTCTGCGAGACGTGGCCCTTCTGCAGGTCTTCCCACAGGTGCTTGAGACCGGCGGCGACGCTCTGTCCCTTCGTTTCCAGCGCCTTCTTCTGCGCCTCGGGGTTGAAGGCCAGGAAGTTGCTGGGGGCCGAGGCGTCGATCCACTGCTGCACGGCGAAACGGATGCGTGCGCGCGTCTTCGCGTCGCCCTGCACCGAGTCGGCCATCTGCATGAGGGTGCGGGCATTCAGCAGGTACATCTCGGCCGCGTAGCCCGCAGCGGGGTTCTCGAGCCATTCGCTCCCCGAGAAGCGGCGATCGCCGATCTTGTGGTCGCCAGCCCCCTTGGCAAGACCCTGCAAAGACTGGTTCCAGATGTCGGTGGCAGTCTTCAGGTATTCGCCCTGCAACTGCATCAGCGACTGGGGCTGAAGGCTCAGACCCGACATCGACTTGAGGAAGCTGCCCATGGCCTGGCCGAAAGCCTCGGCTTGGGGCGGCAAGACGGGTGCGGTCGGTGCAGACTGGGGGGCAGGCTTCGTCTTCAAGGTCGTCTCCTGTGGGCCGCGCGGGGCCTTGCCCTGGCCGCCTTCGGCTTCAGGGTTGTGATCAATGACACGGTTTTAGGCCAGATGGCTTACCCTGTCATGACGCGAATTTTCACTGGGCAAAATTTTAAGCCATATTCTGAGATGTACCTTGTCGCAATCGCATGGATGTACGTGGTGCTCATGATGGCCGTTGTCGAGGCCATGTCGGCACAGGGAACGGTGTTGGGCGCCCTCGTCACCCTCACGCTGTATGGCCTGCTGCCCCTGGGCATCGTGCTGTATCTGATGGGGACGCCGCAAAGGCGCAAGCAGCGCTTGCGCGAGGAGGCTCAGGCCGACGCGGCCGTCTCTGCGACAGCTTCAGCGTCTGCAGATGGCAGCGACCATGCGGCCGCAGACGCGGTCGCGCCGGTACGAAAAGAAACGTGAAGCGTCTCTGAAAGTGCACGGTGCGTCGCCATGCAGGCGGGTGACGCCGGCAGCGCGCAATCGGTCGCGGGCCAGATTCGGCAGGTCGGCCAGCCAGCGCAGTTCACCGTCAGGCCGCGGCCTGGGAACGAAACGTTCGGCCGGATGCCTGGCTTCGCTGAAGGCGTCCACCACGTCTCGACCGACCTCGAAGGCCTGCGCGCCGATGGCCGGACCGAGCCATGCCAGGACATCGGAGGGCGCGCATCCTGTTCCCTGCACCAGCGCGGTCACCGTGTTCTCGAGCACGCCCGCGGCCAACCCGCGCCAGCCCGCGTGGGCCGCAGCCACCGCGCGACCATCGGCCGTGCAGAACAGCACCGGCAGGCAGTCTGCGGCCGTCACGGCGCAGGCCACGTCCGCCTCGTCGGTCCAGGCGGCATCCGCCACGGGGCGCGGCCCGTTCAGATCGGCACGCCCCACCTTCACGACCGCGCTGCCATGCACGAGGTTCAGCCAGACGATGGGCGAGCCGAGGGTCGAGGTGACACGGCGGCGGTTCTCGGCCACCGCGGCGGCATCGTCACCCACCGACAGGCTGATGTTGAGCGCGGCCCACGGCCCGGCACTGACACCGCCCAGACGCGTGGAGACCAGCCCGGTGACGCCGGCCGGTGCGTCCCAGTCGGGTCGAAGGACCTGCAGCGGCGGGTCGCCTTGCACCGTCACTCGGCGTCGGGGCAGTGCTCGGGTCGGGTCTTCTCGAAGGCCGGCAGCTTCATGCAGGCCTCGAAGACGCGCATCACGTTCGGCACGTGATCGAGCCGGCAGTCGAAGCGCCTGGCATTGAAGATCTGCGGCACCAGCGCGATGTCGGCCACCGTCGGCAAGTCGCCATGGCAATAGGTGCCGGGCTGGGCCGTCAGCTGGCGTTCCACCACCTCCAGGCCGGTTTCCACCCAGTGGCGGTACCAGCGGTTCTTGTCTTCCTCGCTGACCTGCAGCGACTTGACCAGGTAGCGCAGCACGCGAAGGTTGTTCAAGGGATGGATCTCGCACGCGATGTCCAGGGCCAGCGCCCGGACGCGCGCGCGCTCGACCGGCGTGGCCGGCAGCAGAGGAGGCTGCGGATGCGTCTCGTCGAGGTACTCGATGATGGCCAGCGACTGCGTCAGCACGGCGTCGCCGTCGCGCAGTAAGGGCACCAGGCGCGAGGCCGAGACACCGGCGAAGGACTCGCCCGTCTGCTCGTTCCGGGAAAGATGCACCGCCTTGTAGTCGTAGTCCAGCCCCTTCAGGGCCAGGGCGATGCGGACGCGGTACGAAGCCGACGATCGGAAGTAGTTGTAGAGCTCCATCGGCGGACCCCCGGCCCTCAGCGGACGGCCACGCGCAGGGTCTGCAGGCCCGCCACCGAGCCCTCCATCAGGTCGCCCCTGACCACGGCCGCCACGCCCGCCGGCGTCCCGCTGAAGATCAGGTCCCCCGGCTTCAGTTCCCAGGCGGCGCTGAGGTGTTCGATCGTCTCGTTGACGCTCCAGATCAGTTCCTTGAGGTCGCCCTTCTGCTTGACGGTGCCGTTCACCGACAGCGCGATGGCCCCGGTGAGCAGCTCGCCCGTCCTGGCAACGGGCACGATAGGACCGATCGGTGCCGATTGGTCGAAGCCCTTGCCGATGCACCAGGGGCGGCCCTGCTTCTTCATCTCGCCCTGCAGGTCCCGGCGCGTCATGTCCAGGCCCACGGCGTAGCCCCAGATATGCTTCGCCGCATCGGCGGCTTTGATGTTGCGTCCGCCCATGCCGATGGCCACGACGAGCTCGATCTCGTGGTGCAGGTTGGCCGTCAGCGACGGATAGTCGATCGTGCCGGTTTCGCCTTCGGGCACCGCCACCACGGCATCGGCCGGCTTCATGAAGAAGAACGGCGGCTCGCGGCCGGTGAAGCCCATTTCCTGCGCGTGTTCGGCGTAGTTCCGCCCCACGCAGTAGATGCGGTGAACGGGAAAGAGACCGCCACCGGACACGGGCACGGTGGCCACTTCAGGGGCGGGAAGGACGTAGTTCATCGCGAGTGTCTCCAAATCGATCCGGTGGCGCGCCGGCGGGTGTGCATGCAGGGACGGCACCTCGGGAAGGGCCTGCCCCGCGCCCTTCGGCATGGCCCCGCGATGATGCCACGCGGTGTACGGCAGCTACACTGAACGGATGTTCGAAGCGCGTCGCATCAAGCACTGCCGGGTCTGCGGCGCCACCGTCACCTACCGTGTGCCGGCGGACGACAACCGGGACCGCGCGATCTGCAACGAGTGTGGAGAGATCCACTACGAGAACCCGATCAACGTGGTGGGCACGGTGCCGGTCTGGAACGGCCAGGTGCTGCTCTGCCGCCGGAACATCGAACCGCGCAAGGGCTTCTGGACGCTGCCCGCGGGCTTCCTCGAGATGGGCGAGAGCAGTGCCGACGGCGCCCTGCGCGAAACCGACGAGGAAGCCGGCGCGCGCATCGAGCTCGAAGGGCTGTTCACGGTGCTGAACGTCGTCCGTGCCGGGCAGATCCACCTCTTCTACCGCGCTCGCATGCTCGGTCCCGAGCTCAACCCAGGACCCGAGACGATCGAGGCCCAGCTCTTCCACGAGCATGACGTGCCGTGGGACCAGATCGCCTTCCGCACGGTGCGGCAGACCCTGGAGCTGTTCTTCGCCGACCGCCAGCGTGGCGTGTTCGAAGTGCACGCCGGCGACGTCGCCTGAAGCGGTAGCAGACAGGACAAAGGGCCCCGCGGGGCCCTTTTTCATGCTCGGTCGAGACTCAGCGCCTGGCGGGAGGCACGTCGGTGCAGCTGCCGTGGGCCACCTCGGCCGCCATGCCGATGCTCTCGCCCAGCGTCGGGTGCGGATGGATGGTCTTGCCGATGTCGACCTCGTCGGCGCCCATCTCGATGGCCAGGGCCACCTCGCCGATCATGTCGCCGGCATGCGTGCCGACGATGCCGCCGCCCAGGATGCAGTGCCCGCCGTCGGGCCGGGCGTCGAACAACAGCTTGGTGAAGCCTTCGTCGCGGCCGTTGGCGATGGCGCGGCCCGAGGCCGACCACGGGAACAGGCCCTTCTTCACGGCGATGCCCTGGGCCTTGGCCTCGTCCTCGGTGAGGCCCACCCACGCCACCTCGGGGTCGGTGTAGGCCACGCTGGGGATGACGCGCGCATCGAACTGCGCCTTGGTGTCGCCGGCAGCCACCTCGGCCGCCACGTGGGCTTCGTGCACGGCCTTGTGCGCGAGCATCGGCTGGCCGACGATGTCGCCGATGGCGAAGATGTGCGGCACGTTGGTTCGCATCTGCACGTCGACCGGGATGAAGCCGCGGTCGCCGACGATCACGCCGGCCTTGTCGGCACCGATCTTCTTGCCGTTGGGCGTGCGGCCCACGGCCTGCAGCACGAGGTCGTAGACCCCTTCGCTCTTCGTGCCGTCCAGGCCTTCGAACATCACGCGGATGCCCTCGGCGGTGGCTTCGGCGCCGGTGGTCTTGGTCTTCAGCATCAGCTTGTCGAAGCGCTTCGCGTTCATCTTCTGCCAGACCTTGACGAGGTCGCGGTCGGCGCCCTGCATCAGGCCGTCGAGCATCTCGACCACGTCGAGGCGGGCGCCCAGGGTGGAGTAGACCGTGCCCATCTCCAGTCCGATGATGCCGCCGCCGATGACCAGCATGCGCTCGGGCTTCTGGCGCAGTTCCAGCGCGCCGGTGGAGGTGACGATGCGGGGATCGTCCTTCGGAAGGAAGGGCAGCTTCACGGCCTCGGAGCCGGCGGCGATGATGGCCTGCTTGAAGCGAAGCACCTGGGCCTGGCCGTCGGCCATGGCCACGCGCAGGTGGAAGGGGTCGATGAACTCGCCCTGCCCCTGCAGCACCGTCACCTTGCGCATCTTGGCCATCGCGGCCAGGCCGCCGGTGAGCTTGCCCACCACCTTGTTCTTGTGCGCCAGCAGCTTGCCGAGGTCGACCTCGGGCTTCTGGAACGTGACGCCGAGGTCGGCGAAGTGCGACACCTCGTCCATCACGGCCGCCACGTGCAGCAAGGCCTTGCTGGGGATGCAGCCCACGTTCAGGCAGACGCCGCCGAGCGTGGGATAGCGCTCGACCAGCACCACCTTCATGCCGAGGTCGGCGGCGCGGAAGGCCGCCGAATAGCCACCGGGGCCAGCGCCGAGCACGACGAGGTCGCAGTCGACGTCGGCAGCGCCGGCGTGGCTGGCCGCCGTGGGGGCGCTGGCGGGAACCGCGGCGGGCGCGGCGGGCGCAGGCGCGGATGCTGCGGGCGCGGCCGCCGGCGCGACAGTCGCGGGCGCACCGCCGCTGGCCTCCAGCATGAGCAACAGCGTGCCCTGGTTGACGGTGTCGCCGACCTGGACCTTGACCTCCTTGACGACGCCTGCCGCCGACGAGGGAATCTCCATCGACGCCTTGTCGCTCTCGACGGTGATGAGACTCTGTTCCAGCTTGACCGTGTCGCCGGGCTTGACCAGCACCTCGATCACGGCAACGTCCTTGAAGTCGCCGATGTCCGGCACCTTGATTTCTGTGAGAGCCATGGTCAGCCTTTCAGCCTGATGGAAGTCAGCCGCACCGGGGCGGCCGAGTTGGTGTCGAACTCGCAGCCGGCCAGCACACCGGCCTCGGCGATCTCGCGCGCCGACTTGGCGCGCTCGTAGACGGCATGCATCGCACCCAGCGCAAAGCGCCGGCCGGAGCCTATGGCCCAGAAGCGGTCGAACTCGAAGACCTCGCGATAGGACTCGATGCCGAAGATGCCCCAGCGGTTGGCGATGAGCAGCGAGAACTGGCTGCTTTCGTAGGGGTCGGAATCGCCTTCCTTGGGGTTCATGTAGAACTGCTCCTTCAGCTTCGGATGAAGCTGCCGGAAGGTCTCGAACAGCGCGTCGCGGCTCTGCAGCTTCAACTCGGCGGGCGGCAATTGCCCGAGCGCCTGCCGCAGCACGGGAATGTGCGCGGTCGAGCCCACGGCACCGAAGGTCGAACCGCCGACGTCGAACATCTTCGCGTTGGCCTCGTAGCCATGCGGCAGGCGCATCTCGCCGAAGGTGACGAGGGAATCGGAGGCGATGCACACCGTGCTGCCCTTGCGGGCCACGACCACGGTGCTCATCCCCGACCCCCGCCCGACCTTCGCGTCGGGTACCGCGTCACAGCAGCACGCGCCGGAAGTCGCCCAGGATCTGCCCGAGATAGGCATTGAAGCGCGCCGCCGCCGCACCATCGATCACGCGGTGGTCCCAGCTCAGGCTCAAGGGCAGCATCAGCCGCGGCTGGAAGGCCTGACCGTCCCACACCGGCTCGATGTTGCTGCGGCACACGCCCAGGATGGCGACCTCGGGCGCGTTGATGATGGGCGTGAAGTAGCGCCCGCCGATGCCACCCAGCGAACTGATGCTGAAACAGCCTCCGCTCATGTCGGCCGGACCCATCTTGCCGTCGCGGGCCTTCTTGGCGAGTTCGCCCATCTCCTGGCTGATCTGGAAGATGCCCTTCTTGTCGGCGTCCTTGATCACCGGCACCACCAGCCCGTTGGGCGTGTCGGCCGCAAAGCCGATGTGGAAGTAGTTCTTCAGGACGATCTGATCGCCATCCAGGCTGGCGTTGAACTCGGGGAACTTCTTCAGCGCGGCCACCGTGGCCTTGATCAGGAAGGCCAGCATCGTGACCTTGACGCCGGACTTCTCGTTTTCCTTGTTCAGCTGCACGCGGAAGGCTTCGAGGTCGGTGATGTCGGCGTCGTCGTGGTTGGTGACGTGCGGGATCACCACCCAGTTGCGGTGCAGGTTGGCGCCACTGATCTTCTTGATGCGGCTGAGATCCTTGCGCTCGACGGGGCCGAACTTCGCGAAGTCGACCTGGGGCCAGGGCAGCAGCCCGGGCATCGACCCGCCGCTCGCCGCCGCGGCCGGCGCCTTGGCCTTCTGTGCGGCCGTCTGCGTGGCGCCCGCCATCACACCCTTGACGAAGCCCTGCAGATCGAGCTGCGTGATGCGGCCCTTGGGGCCGCTGCCCGTGACTTCCGCCAGCGGCACGCCCAGTTCGCGGGCCATGCGGCGGATCGTCGGCGACGCGTGCGGCAGGCCGGCGGCCGACGAAGTCGGCTCGTGGGCCGCCACCGATGCGGACGCAGGGGTCGGAGCGGGCGCGGCAGGCGCTGCTGCTGCCGCTGCTGGGGCAGTCGCGGTGGCCGGAACAGGAGCCGCGGCACTTGCCGTCTGCAGCGTGACGACGGCCGAGCCCTTCCTGACCTTGTCGCCCAGGTTCACCTGCACGGAAGTCACGGTGCCGGCGTGCGATGAAGGGATCTCCATCGAAGCCTTGTCGGATTCGACCGTGATGAGACTTTGTTCGACCTTCACCGCGTCGCCGGGCTTGACGAACACCTCGATGACCGCGACCTCGTCGAAGTCGCCGATGTCCGGCACCACGACCTGGACGCTGGTGCCACCGGCCGGGGCAGACGGCGATGCAACTGCAGCGGCAGGCGCCGGAACGCTCGCAACGGCGTCAGGGGCCGGCGCGGCGGGTACCGGGCTTGCGGCAGCGGCGGGGGCGGCGACGGCCTGTGCCGACTCGAGCACCAGCACCAGCGTGCCCTCGGCCACCTTGTCGCCGAGCTTGACCTTGAGTTCCTTGACCACGCCCGCGGCCGACGACGGGATCTCCATCGACGCCTTGTCCGACTCGACGGTCAGCAGCGACTGATCGACGGCCACCGTGTCGCCGGGCTTGACCAGCAGCTCGATGACTTCCACTTCCTTGAAGTCACCGATGTCCGGGACCTTGACTTCCACCAACGCCATGTTGTTTGTCTCCGAAGCTGGGTTGATCTTCTTCGTGTCGATGCCGTACTTCGCGATGGCTTCGGCCACCTTGGACGCCGGCAGCGTGCCTTCGTCGGCCAGCGCCTTCAGCGCGGCCACCACGATGTAGTGGCGGTTGACCTCGAAGTGCTCCCGCAGCTTGCTGCGGAAGTCGCTGCGGCCGAACCCGTCGGTACCGAGCACTCGGTAGGCCCGGCCCTTGGGGACGAAGGCACGGATCTGGTCGGCGTAGTTCTTCATGTAGTCGGTGGACGCCACCACCGGGCCCGCATAGGGGCCCAGCTGCTGCGCCACGTAGGGCACGCGGGCCGGCTCGGTGGGGTGCAGCATGTTCCAGCGCTCGCAGTCCTGGCCATCGCGCGCCAGTTCGTTGAAGCTCGGGCAGCTCCACACGTTGGCGGCCACGCCCCACTCGGCCTCGAGCAGCTTGCGGGCTTCCTGGCTCTCGCGCAGGATGGTGCCGCTGCCCAGCAGGTTCACGCGCGGCGTCTTCTTCGCGCCCTCCTCCAGCAGGTACATGCCCTTGATGATCTGCTCTTCGGTGCCGGCCTTCAGGCCGGGCATCGGGTAGTTCTCGTTCAGCAGGGTGATGTAGTAGTAGACGTTGTCCTGCTTCTCGACCATGCGCTTCAGGCCGTGGTGGAGGATCACGCCGACCTCGTGCGCGAAGGTGGGGTCGTAGCTGATGCAGTTGGGGATGGTGCCGGCCAGGATGTGGCTGTGGCCGTCCTCGTGCTGCAGGCCTTCACCGTTCAGCGTGGTGCGGCCCGAGGTGCCACCGAGCAGGAAGCCGCGCGCCTGCATGTCGCCGGCGGCCCAGGCCATGTCGCCGATGCGCTGGAAGCCGAACATCGAGTAGTAGACGTAGAACGGCACCATGATGCGGTTGTTCGTCGAATACGACGTCGCCGCCGCGATCCAGCTGCCCATGCCGCCGGCCTCGTTGATGCCTTCCTGCAGGATCTGGCCGGCCTTGTCCTCGCGGTAGTACATGACCTGGTCCTTGTCGACCGGCGTGTACTTCTGCCCCTCGGGGTTGTAGATGCCGATCTGGCGGAACAGGCCTTCCATGCCGAAGGTACGGGCTTCGTCCACCAGGATGGGCACGACACGGGGGCCCAGGGCCTGGTCGCGCAGCAACTGGGTGAGGAAGCGCACGTAGGCCTGTGTCGTGCTGATCTCGCGTCCGGCCGCGGTCGGTTCGAGCACGGCCTTGAAGGTCTCGAGCGACGGCACGGTGAAGCTCTCGTCGGCCTTGCTGCGGCGCTGAGGCAGGTAGCCGCCCAGGGCTGCGCGGCGCTCGTGCAGGTACTTCATCTCCGGCGTGTCGTCAGCCGGCTTGTAGAACGGGAGCTTCGGCAGTTCGCTGTCGGGGATCGGGATGTTGAAGCGGTCGCGGAAGAACTTGATGTCTTCGTCCGACAGTTTCTTGGCCTGGTGGGCGGTGTTCTTGCCTTCGCCGGCACTGCCCATGCCCCAGCCCTTCACCGTCTTGACCAGCAGCACGGTGGGCTGCCCCTTGTGGCTGTTGGCGGCGTGGAAGGCCGCATGCACCTTCTGGGCGTCGTGGCCGCCGCGGCGCAGGTTCCAGATCTCCTTGTCGCTCATCTTGGCGACCATCTCCAGCGTGCGCGGGTCGCGGCCGAAGAAGTTCTTGCGCACGAAGGCGCCGTCGTTGGCCTTGAAGGCCTGGTAGTCGCCGTCCAGCGGCGCAGCGCACCGTCCTTGTCGCGCGCCAGCAGGCCGTCCCACTCCTTGCCCCAGATGAGCTTGATGACGTTCCAGCCCGCGCCGCGGAATTCGCCTTCCAGCTCCTGGATGATCTTGCCGTTGCCCCGCACCGGACCGTCCAGACGCTGCAGGTTGCAGTTGACGACGAAGACGAGGTTGTCCAGCTTCTCGCGCGCGGCCAGCCCGATGGCGCCCAGGCTCTCGGGCTCGTCCATCTCGCCGTCGCCGCAGAACACCCAGACCTTGCGCTTGGAGGTGTCGGCGATGCCGCGTGCATGCAGGTATTTCAGGAATCGGGCCTGGTAGATCGACATCAGGGGCCCGAGGCCCATGCTGACCGTGGGGAACTGCCAGAACTCGGGCATGAGCTTCGGGTGCGGGTAGCTCGACAGGCCCTTGCCATCGCCTTCCTGACGGAAGTTCAGCAGCTGCTCTTCGGTCAGACGGCCTTCGAGGAAGGCTCTGGCGTAGATCCCCGGCGCACTGTGGCCCTGGATGTACAGCAGGTCGCCGCCATGGTCGGGCGTGTCGGCATGCCAGAAGTGGTTGAAACCGGCGGCGAACATGTGGGCCAGCGACGCGAACGAGCTGATGTGGCCGCCGAGATCACCGCCATCGGCCGGGTTCAGGCGGTTGGCCTTGACGACCATGGCCATCGCGTTCCAGCGCATGTAGGCCCGCAAACGGCCTTCGAGCTCCAGGTTGCCGGGGCTGCGTTCCTCGTTCTCGGGCTCGATCGTGTTGACGTAGGCGGTGGTGGCGGAGAACGGCATGTCGATGCCGTTCTGGCGCGCTTCCTCGATCAGGTGGTCCAGCAGGAAATGAGCCCGCGCCGGACCCTCCTGCGCGATGACGGCCTGCAGCGATTCGATCCACTCTCGCGTTTCCTGCGCGTCGGCATCGTTGGCGGCTGGGCCGCTCGGGAACTCCGGCAGTGCGGACATGGGCTTGTCTCCTGATGTCTTGGGTTGATGCGGGGGTCGACCGTGAGTGTGACACAACTCCGCAGCTTTTCAAATAGTGCGTAATGATTTCACATTATGAATTCCGCCCTGCTTTCTCTGGGTCACACGGGGACCCGGCGCCCCGGATAATCGCCTCCCCATGAGCCCTGTGCGTCCAATGTTGCCTCCTTCCGCCGCGCCCCTGCCGGACGCTCGACGGCTCTTCGGCATCTGGTGGCGTCGACAGTCCCCCGCCCGGCAGGACCGGTTCGCGACCCTGGCCCCGCTGTTCTCGGTACTGCTCTTCCTGGCAGCCATCATTTCGGCGTTCTGGTACTTGCGCAACGAGGAAATCGAGCGCGAGACGGAATCGGTCAAGCGTGATACCGAGATCACCCAGCAGCAGATCGGGCTGCGCCTGCTGGAGAACCAGGAAGCCGCCATCCGCATGGCGCGGGAACTGGTGGCGCGCGATCCCAGTCGCGCCGACTTCACCACCCTGGCCACCGCGTTCGGGCGCGAACGCCCCGAGGTGATGCAGCTCAGCTGGATCAACCTGAGGAAGTCGGCCAGGTCCGGACAGGCTTCGTCCTGGACCTATTCCGAGACCGATGCCACCGGCAACCTGCCGCAGGCCAGCCGCGAACCACCCACGGCGTCGGACGAAGCTTTCCTCGCAGCCCGCGAGACCAAGGCGCCGGTCTACTCGCGGGCCTTCAAGGACGCCTATGGCGTGTCGGTCTTCCAGCTTCAGGTGCCCCTGCTGGAGCGCAGCGGCTTTGTCGGTGCGCTGATCATCGAGTACTCGGTCGACGCACTGGTTCGCTTCTACGTGCCGGTGGACGTCTCTCGCCGACACACGGTGGCCGTGATCGATGCCCAGGGCCAGGTGCTCTCGAGCACCGTCACGACCACGCCGGGCCCGACCACCCGGCGCGCACCCATCGTCAGCGAGTCGCCGCTCACGCCGGCGCTCAACGGGCTGACCTTGCGCGCGCAGGGCTACCGCACGTCCATCGGCCTCATCAGCAACACGCTGTTCTGGATGGTGGTGGCCCTGTCGGTCCTCACCGTGTGGATGCTGCTGGGTACCTTGCGCCACGTGCGCAGGCGCGCGCAGATCCAGGCCGCGCTGGTCCAGGAGACGAACTTCCGCCGTGCGATGGAGAACTCCATGCCCACCGGCATGCGCGCCATGGACCTGGAAGGCCGCATGACCTACGTGAATGCCGCGTTCTGCCAGATGACGGGGTTCACCGACACGGAACTCGTCGGACGCCTGCCGCCCTTCCCCTACTGGCCCGGTGACCGCATCGAGGAGAACTCGCGATTGCTGCAGCAGGAGCTGCTCGGCCGCAGCCCCTCGGGCGGCATCGAGGTGAAGGTGATGCGCAAGGACGGCTCGGTGTTCGACGCGCGCATGTACGTCTCGCCGCTGATCGATCCCAAGGGCCAGCAGACCGGCTGGATGACCAGCATGACGAACATCACCGAGGCCAAGCGCATCCGCGACCAGCTCTCGGCATCGCACGAACGCTTCACCACCGTGCTGGAGGGCCTGGAAGCGGCCGTGTCGGTGCTGTCGGTGCACCAGGGCGAGCTGCTGTTCGCCAACCGCTCGTACCGGCTGTGGTTCGGCGGCGACGCACGCGGACACAGCCAGCTGGCCGAAGGTGCCCTGCCAGGGCAGTTCGTTCCGGAGGACGCCGACGAAGAGGTCGACAACCTGTCCGGACTGCCGACGCAGGAACTGACCGAAGGCGGCACCAGCCCCCGCGAGGTCTTCGTCGACTCGCTGCAGAAGTGGTTCGACGTGCGCGCGCGCTACCTGCAGTGGACCGACGGCCGTCTGGCCCAGATGATCATCGCCACCGACATCACGGCCCGCCTGCGCGCCGAGGAGCAGGCCGCCGCGCAGGCCGAAAAGGCGCAGGTCACGGCCCGCCTGGTGACCATGGGCGAGATGGCCTCGTCGGTGGCGCACGAGCTGAACCAGCCGTTGACGGCCATCACCAACTACTGCAACGGCATGGTGTCGCGCGTGAAGGCCGCCTCCATCGAGCAGGACGACCTGGTGGCCGCCCTGCAGAAAACGGCGCGGCAGGCCGAGCGCGCGGGCCAGATCATTCACCGCATCCGCAACTTCGTGAAGCGCAGCGAGCCGCAGCGCGTGCCGGCGCAAGCGCGGCAGATCGTGGAGGACGCGGTGGAGCTCGCCGGCATCGAGCTGCGGCGGCGCAACGTCGCCATCCACACCTATGTCGCGCAGCGCCTGCCCACCTTGATGGTCGACCCCATCCTCATCGAACAGGTGGTGCTGAACCTGCTCAAGAACGCCGCCGAGGCGATCGACAACGCCCAGCTCCCGGCCGCACGGCGCCACATCGAGCTTCGGATCGTGCCAAGGCACACCCCCGAGGAGGGAGGCGTCATCGAATTCAGCGTCACGGACATGGGTCCCGGCCTGAAGGAAGAGGTCATCGCCCGGCTCTACGAGGCCTTCTTCTCGACCAAGGTCGAGGGCCTGGGCATCGGGCTGAGCCTGTGCCGCTCCATCGTGGAGTCGCACCGCGGCAGGATGCGGGGGCAGAACATCTACAATGGCGCTGCCGTTGTGGGGTGCCGGTTCTCCTTCACCTTGCCGGTCGACCCGCCCACCAAGGTCGAGTCGTCAGCGGCCCCGGCCGAAGCCGTTCCAGAAGCCCCACCGCACCCCACCGTCACCTCCTCATGAGCCTGATTCCCAAGAAGGGCACGGTCTACGTCGTCGACGACGACGAAGCCGTGCGCGATTCACTCCAGTGGTTGCTCGAAGGCAAGGACTACCGCGTCAAGTGCTTCGATTCCGCAGAGTCGTTCCTTTCGCGCTTTGATCCGCGGGAAGTGGCCTGCCTGATCGCCGACATCCGCATGGACGGCATGAGCGGCCTCGAACTGCAGGACCGCCTTCTCGAGCGCCGCAGTCCCTTGCCGGTGGTCTTCATCACCGGTCACGGCGACGTGCCGATGGCTGTCACGACGATGAAGAAGGGGGCGATGGACTTCATCGAGAAGCCCTTCAAGGAAGAAGAGCTGCTCGGCCTCGTCGAGCGCATGCTCGAGCAGGCGCGTGCCTCCTTCAGCCAGCACCAGGAACAGGCCAGCCGCGACGCGCTCCTGTCGCGACTGACCACGCGCGAGGCACAGGTGCTCGAGCGCATCGTGGCCGGCCGCCTGAACAAGCAGATCGCCGACGACCTCGGCATCAGCATCAAGACGGTCGAGGCGCACCGCGCCAACATCATGGAAAAGCTCAACGCCAACACCGTGGCCGATCTGCTGAAGATCGCGCTGGGAGCTCAGAGCAAGGCCTGACGGCCTGGACACCAACCAAGGCCGCTCTCCAGCGGCCTTCGTTTTTTGGGGAGGCCCATGACGGCCAAGATCATCGATGGCACTGCCCTGTCGCGGCAGATCCGAAGCACGGTCGCCGAGCGCGCCCAGCGCCTGACCGCACGGGGACGGCGACCCGGCCTGGCGGTGGTGCTGGTCGGCGACGACCCGGCCAGCGCCGTCTACGTGCGCAACAAGGTCAAGGCTTGCCAGGAGCACGGCCTGCACTCGGTGATGGAGCGCTACGCGGCCGACCTGCCCGAGGCGGCGCTGCTCGATCGGATCGCCGTGCTGAACGCCGACCCGACGATCCACGGCATCCTGGTGCAGATGCCGCTGCCTCGGCACATCGACGCGCAGAAGGTCATCGCCGCCATCGACACGAAGAAGGACGTGGACGGTTACTCGGTGCTGTCGGCGGGGGAACTGCTGGCCGGCTTGCCGGGTCTGCGTCCCTGCACGCCCTTCGGCTGCATGAGGCTCATCGAGAGCACGGGCGAATCCATCAGGGGCAAGCACGCCGTCGTGATCGGACGCAGCAACACCGTCGGCAAGCCGATGGCGCTGATGCTGCTGCAGGCCAACGCCACCGTGACGGTGTGCCACAGCGCCACGCCGGACCTGGCGGTGCACACGCGGCAGGCCGACATCCTGGTGGCTGCTGCCGGGCGGCGCAACACGGTGACGGCCGGGATGGTCAAGCCGGGCGCCATCGTCATCGACGTCGGCATCAACCGCGACGAAGCAGGCAAGCTCTGCGGCGACGTCGACTTCGCGGCGGTGAGCGAGGTCGCCGGCTGGATCAGCCCTGTTCCTGGCGGGGTCGGCCCCATGACGATCACCATGCTGCTTGTGAACACCCTCGAAGCCGCCGAATCGCTTGATCACGGGTCTGCCTCATGAATGCCAACCCCTTGCTGGATCCGGGCGCCCTGCCCGCTTTCGCGGCCGTGCGCCCCGAGCACGTGACGCCCGCCATCGACGCTCTTCTGGCAGAAGCCGACGCTGCACTCGAACGCGCGGTGACCAGGGATGTGCCCGCCGACTACGACGCGCTGTCGAATGCGCTGGACGTGCCGGTGGAAAGGCTGCGCCGCGCCTGGTCGGTGGTCAATCACCTGCAGAGCGTGGTCGACACGCCGGCGCTGCGAGCCGCCTATGCCGAGAACCTGCCTCGTGTCACCGACTTCATGACGCGCCTGGGCGCCGACGACCGCCTCTACGCCAAGTACAAGGCCGTTCAGGCCGGGCCAGCCGCCGCAACGCTGGCCCCCGCCAAGAGGCAGGCGCTGGCCCATGCGCTGCGCGACTTCGTGCTCGGCGGCGCCGAGTTGCAGGGTGAGGCTCGGCAACGCTTCGCGCAGATCCAGGAGCGCTGCGCCGACTTGTCACAGAAGTTCGGTGAACACGTGCTCGATGCCACCGACGGCTTCTCTCTGTTCGTCAGCGAAGCCGAACTGCGCGGTGTGCCCCCCGACGTGGTGCAGGCCGCGCGCGACCGCGCTGCGGCGGAGGGCCGCGAAGGCTGCAAGCTCACACTTCACGATCCCTGCTTCCGCCCCGTGATGCAGTACGCCGACGACCGCGCACTGCGCGAGCGCCTGTACGCAGCGCATGCGCGGCGGGCCAGCGAATTCGGCCCGCCCGAACTCGACAACTCGGCCTTGATGCGGGAACTGGTGGGCCTGCGGCAGGAAGAGGCCGCCCTGCTGGGCCAGCCGACCTACGCGCACCTGTCGCTGGTGCCCAAGATGGCGCGCGATCCTGAAGAGGTGCTCGGCTTCCTGGGCGATCTGGCGCGACGCGCACGGCCGTTCGCCGAACGCGACTTCGCCGAGCTGAAGGCCTTCGCCGCAGCCGAGCTGGGCCTGCACGACCTGCAGGCCTGGGACCGCCCGTACGCGAGCGAAAAGCTGATGCAGTCCCGCTACGCCTTCAGCAGCAGCGAGGTCAAGCAGTACTTCACCGAGCCCCGCGTGCTGGAGGGCCTGTTCCGCCTGATCGAGACGCTGTTCGACGTGGCCATCCGGCCCGACCAGGCACCGGTCTGGCACGACGACGTGAGGTTCTTCCGGGTCGACCGTGCCGGTCGCGCGGTGGGCGCGTTCTACCTCGATATGCATGCCCGGCCGGGCAAGCATGCGGGCGCCTGGATGGACGATGTGCAGGCCCGCTGGCTGCGGCCCGACACCGGCCAGTTGCAGCTGCCGATGGCGCACCTGGTCTGCAACTTCGCCCCGCCCGTGGGCGACCGCCCGGCCTTGCTGACGCACGACGACGTGATCACGCTGTTCCACGAGTTCGGGCACGGTCTGCACCACATGCTCACCCAGGTCGACGAGGCCGCGGTGGCCGGGATCGCAGGCGTCGAGTGGGACGCTGCCGAACTGCCCAGTCAGTTCATGGAGAACTTCTGCTGGGAGTGGGACGTCGTGCGGCGCCTCACCGCCCACGTCGACACCGGCGACTCGTTGCCGCGCGAGCTGTTCGACCGCATGTCCGCGGCGCGCAACTTCCAGAGCGGACTGCAGATGCTGCGCCATTGCGAGTTCGCACTGTTCGACATGCGGCTGCACGCCGTGCGCGGTGCCGACGCCGACATCGCCGCCCTGGCCGACGCCGTGCGCAGCGAGGTGTCGGTGGTGCAGATGCCGCCCTTCCTGCGCTACCCGAACACGTTCACGCACATCTTCGACGGCGGTTACGCCGCCGGCTACTACGGCTATGCCTGGGCCGAGGTGTTGTCGGCGGATGCGTACTCGGCCTTCGAAGAGTCCGGCGTCTTCGACTCGGCCACCGGTCGACGCTACCGCGAGAACATCCTGGAAACCGGCGGCAGCCGGAGCGCCCTCGAGAACTTCAAGGCATTCCGCGGGCGTGAACCACGACTCGACGCCCTGCTGCGGCACCACGGGATGGCTTGAGCGCCGATGCGAGCTCGGCTAGATTCGTGCATCGCCAGCCGGCGTCCTGATCGCCCAGCCATGACCACCTCGCGCCAGACCCGTCCGCCCCGCGCTGCACTGCTGCTGCTGGCTGTTCTGGCTCCGCTGCCGGTGCTGGCGCAGTACAAGGTCGTGGCGCCCGACGGCAGCGTCACCTATACCGACAGGCCCTCGGTGCCATCCACGCACAAAGTGCAGCCGCTGGCACGGGGCGGCGCCGTGGTCTCCCCCGTCAGCAACCCGGCACTGCCGCCGGAGCTCCGCACACCCGTCCTGCGGTTTCCCGTGACCCTGTACACCGCGCGCGACTGCCCCCCTTGCGACAGTGGCAGGCTGCTGCTGTCGCAGCGTGGCATTCCCTACACCGAACGCCTGGTGGTGACCGACGACGACGTGGTCGCCCTCGAACGTGCGGTCGGCTGGCGTACCGTGCCGACGATGGTCATCGGCTCGCAGACGCTGCGCGGCCTGGCAGCCGACGAGTGGACGAGCTACATCGACCTGGCGGGCTACCCGAAGGAGTCGAAGCTGCCACGCGGATGGCAACAGGCCGCCGCCACGCCGCTGACGACGCCTGTCTCCAACCCTTTGCCGACCCCCCAGCCTCCCCCGCCAGCGGCGGAACCGCAGACGCCGCCCAGGCCGCCGGGCTCGATCAGGTTCTGACGGAGTTCAGGCGCGCGGCCACCCACGACCCGGCACCGACGGCACCGCCCACCATCCAGAACAGCAGCGAGGCGCCGACCAGCGAGCCCGCCGCACCGAAGATGAGCGGCATCAAGGTGCTGCTGGCGTTGATGGCCATCGAGCGGAAGGCCAGCGCCTCGCCGTGACGGTCGTCCGGCGTCAGGTGGTGCAACGTCGACATGATCATCGGCTGCACGGCCCCGAGCGTCAGCCCCAGCATCACGGCGCAGGTGGCCAGCAGCCAGGGTGCGGTGGCCAGCGGGTACATCGCAAAGACCACCCCCGTGCCCAGCATGGCGCCGCGCACCACCTGGATCTCGTCGAGCCGGTGCGCGATCAGCGGAATGAACAGCCGCACCGCACTGACCGACAGCGTGAACGTGCCGAGGATCAGACCGATGGTGGTGGCGCTGTAGCCGCGCTCGTGGCCGAGGATGGGCACGGCAAAGCTATGCACGTCCCAGCACATGGACAACAGCCAGTTCACCACGAGCAGCCGCTTCATGCCGGGCGCGTCGAGCAGGTCCCAGGCCGTGCGGCCGGCGGCCGCCGCCCGCGGTGCCGCCGGCGGCGACTGCGGCACGAAGCGCGCCGAGAACACGGTCATCAGCGGCAGCGCCAGCAGGGCGCAGAAGGCCACGCGGAAGCCAGCGGCGTCGATCAGGAAGCCCGCCATCACCGGGCCCACCACGTTGGCGAACGACGGCGCCACGCCCAGCCAGCTGAAGATGCGCATGCGCTCGGTGCTGTCACGCGCCGCCAGGCCCGCCGTGCGCTGGATGGTCAGCATGCCCATGTTGGCGCCGCTGCCGGTCAGGGTGGCCGCCACGCACAACAGGGCGAAATGAGGCCAGCCGTCGATGAAGGTCGCGGCCACGGCCATCAGCATGCCCAGTCCCGTCAGCACCGCGGCGATGCGCACGGGCTTGTGGTAGCCCAGCCGGTCGGCCAGGCGGCCCGAGTGCATCGCCAGGACCACCGGCGCTGCCGCGTAGAGCGCCAGCAGGACGCCCACGGCCCAGGCGCTGTAGCCTTCACGCAGCGCCATCAGCGGCGAGGCCATGCGGAGACCGGCCATGGCCGAGTGCAGGCCCAGCTGACCGATGATCAGCGCCGTGAGCACCCGACCGAGGCCCGCGGAAGGCGGGCGGGGCGACCCCGTGTCAGACGTCTCGTTCTGCACGCTCGCCTTCCTCTTCCACCAGACCCGGCAGCAACTGCGCAGCCCGTCCGTCCGGCATCGCCTCGACCGACTTCAGCCGGCGGGCCATGACGCTGGTGCGCGTCTGTGCCAGGTCGATGGTGTTGGTGGCTTCTTCGAGCTTCTTGCGCGTGCGGGCCAGCACCTCGCCGAACTTGCCGAACTCGGTCTTCACCGCCCCCAGCACCTCCCACACCTCGGCCGAGCGCTTCTCCAGCGCCAGCGTGCGAAAGCCCATCTGCAGGCTGGTGAGCGTGGCCAGCAGCGTGGTCGGACCGGCCAGCATCACCTTGTGCTCGCGCTGCAGTGCTTCCAGCAGCCCGGGCCGTCGCAGGGCCTCGGCATACAGCCCTTCGGTGGGCACGAACAGGATCGCGAAGTCGGTGGTGTGTGGCGGCGCGATGTATTTCTCACGGATGCTGCGCGCCTCGAGCCGCAGCCGCGTTTCGATGGACTTCGCCGCCGTCTCCATGCCCGCGGCATCGGCCCGCTCGTGGGCGTCGAGCAGGCGTTCGTAGTCCTCGCGCGGGAACTTGGCGTCGATGGGCAGCCACAGGGGCAGGCCGTCGTCTCGCTGTCCTGGCAGGCGCACGGCGAACTCCACGCGTTCACTGCTGCCGGGCACGGTGGCGATGTTGGTGGCGAACTGCTCGGGCGTGAACACCTGCTCCAGCAAGCCGGCGAGCTGCACCTCGCCGTAGATGCCGCGCGTCTTCACGTTCGTCAGCACCCTGTTCAGCGAACCGACATCGCGCGCCAGCGTCTGCATCTCGCCCAGGCCCTTGTGCACGGCCTCCAGCCGGTCGGCCACCTGCTTGAAGCTTTCGCCGAGGCGCTGCTCCAGGGTGGCGTGAAGCTTCTCGTCGACGGTGGCGCGCATCTGCTCGAGCTTCTTCTCGTTGCCTTCCTGCAGCGCCACCAGCCGGGTCTCGACGGCCTGCCGCACTTCGGCAAGGCGCCGCTCGTTGCCCTCTGCCAGCGCCCGCAGCTGCTCGGCAAGGCCGTCGCCGAAGCGCCGCAGTGCGGCGTCCTGCGCTTCGCGCGAGGCCTGGGACTGGGCCGCCGCGGCCTGCGTGGCCTGACCCAGCGCCGTGCTGACGGTCTGCTGCGTGCCGGCCAACTGGGCGCGGAAGGAGTCGATCTGCTCGTTCTGCGTGCGCGCGACATCACCGCTTTGCGCCAGCAGCATCTGCTGGAAGGTGCCGAGGTCGGCGCGGGTGGCTTGCGCCTGTCGGCCGAGTTCGTCGCGCAGCTCGCGTTCGAGGCGGTCGATCAGTGAGGACGTGGTATCGGCAGGCCGCCGAAGCACGAGCCACAAGAGCAGGAACAGGTTCAGCGCCAGCAGCGCGAGAGAGATCCACCAGAACCAGACGGGCATGCAGCGATTGTGTCAGCCTGCGCCAGTCGCACACCCGGCACCGGAGTGACGGCGCTGCGCACTTTCGACGCCGGGCGACTCGTTGCTCATACCGGGCGCACCTGGGTCCGCACCTCGGGGTTGATGGGCGTCGGCGGTGTGCCGCCGGTCAGCGCGGCGATGAGGTTGTCGGCCGCCAGGTCGGCCATGGCCCGGCGCGTGGCGACCGTGGCGCTGGCGATGTGCGGCGTGAGCACGACGTTGGGCAGGTCCAGCAGCGCCGGATGCACGGTCGGCTCGCCCTCGAAGACGTCGAGCCCTGCCGCCGCGATGCGCCGCTCGCGCAAGGCCACGGCCAGCGCGGCATCGTCGACGATGCCGCCGCGCGCGACGTTGGTCAGCGTGGCGGTCGGCTTCATCTGCGCCAGCTCCGCCGCGCCGATGGCGTGGTGGCTCTGCGCCGAGTAAGGCAGCACCAGCACGAGGTGGTCGGCCTCGCGCAGCAGCGTGGGCTTGTCGACGTAACGGGCACCGATCGGCGCCTCCTGGTCGGCCGGCAGGCGGCTGCGGTTGTGATAGATCACCCGCATGCCGAAGCCGAGCGCACCACGCCGCGCGATGGCCTGGCCGATGCGTCCCATGCCCAGGATGCCCAGGGTGGCGCCGTGGACGTCGCTGCCCGTGAACATGTCGTAGGCCCAGCGCGTCCATTCGCCGCGGCGCAGAAAGTGTTCGCTCTCGGCCATGCGGCGCGCCGTCGCCATCATCAGCGCGAAGCCGAAGTCGGCGGTGGTCTCGGTCAGCACGTCGGGCGTGTTGGTGGCCAGCACGCCCTGCGCCGTGCAAGCCGCGACGTCGAAGTTGTTGTAGCCCACGGCCATGTTGGCCACCACCTTCAGCTGCGGGCAAGCCGCCAGCACTTCGGCGTCGATGCGCTCGCTGCCGGTGGTGAAGGCGCCCTGCTTGCCGGCCAGGCGGCCGATCAGTTCGGGCTTGGTGTAGATCGTGTCGGCCGGGTTGTCTTCCACATCGAAGTGCTCGCGCAGTCGTTGCACCACTTCGGGAAAGACTGCTCGGGCCACCAGCACGCAGGGTCGGGACATGGGACGGACTCGCTGACAGGGGGTGCCTAGGCTAACCCATGCCTCGCGCGGGCAAAAAAATTGCCTCCCGTCATGACGACGGGAGGCAGAACTCCTGTCCGCGACCCGTCACCCCGCGGTGTCCTGGCGTCGAGCGGACTTTCACCTTACGCCCGCGCGCGCCGTCAGGCAACCGGGGGGAAGCCGCTAGGAACTTTTCCGCCCGCCACCGCTCCTGGGCTTCACTCCATGAACCGCGCGAAACCGGCCACGGGTTCGCGCTCGGTGACCAGGGTGTTCTCGATGGCCGATGGATCGGCTTCGCCGAGCGACATGCCGCACACCACCATCTGGTCCGCCGGCAGGGCCAGGTGCTCCGAGATCACCCGGTGGAACTGCGTGAACGCCGCTTGCGGGCAGGTGTCCAGTCCCCGGGCGCGCGCGGCCACCATCACGTTCTGCAGGAACATGCCGTAGTCGAGCCAGGAGCCCTGTCGCATCACCCGGTCGATGGTGAAGATCAGGCCCACGGGGGCGTCGAAGAAGAGGTAGTTGCGCCCGTGCTGCTCGTGCATGCGCTGCTTGTCGGCGCGGCCGATACCCAGCAGCGTGTACAGGTCCCACCCCACCTTGCGCCGTCGGTCGATGTAGGGCGACTGCCACTCGGTCGGGTAGTAGTCGTACTCCTCCGAGTGGCGCGCACGCTCGGCCGGGTCGTCGAACGCCGCCTTGATCTTCCGGGACAGCGATCGCAGCGGTTCGCCGGTCAACACCGTCACCTTCCAGGGCTGCGTGTTGGTGCCCGACGGCGCCCGTGCCGCCACCGTCAGGATGTCCTCGATGGTCTGGCGCGGCACCGGCGTCGGCCTGTAGGCACGGATGGACCGTCGCGAGGTGATCGCGGCGTCGACAGCGGCGATGGAGTCAGGCGTGATCGGGTGCGTCATGGGGTGGTCAGCAAGGGTTGCAGTGCCGCCAACAGCGCCGGCGGAAGGGTGACCGGCCGGCGTGTGGCGCGGTCGACGTAGACGTGCACGAAGTGCCCGGCAGCCGCCGTGACGGGTTCGCCGCTGGCGAACAGGCCTACCTCGTAGTGCACGCTGGAACTGCCGAGTCGGGCCACGCGCAGCCCGGCTTCCACGGACTGCGGAAAGGCCAGCGGGGCGAAGTAGTTGCACTGCGTCTCGACGACGAGGCCGATGACCTCGCCACGTTGGACGTCCAGCACACCGGCCTCGATGAGGTACCGGTTCACCGCCGTGTCGAAGAAGCTGTAGTAGACGACGTTGTTGACGTGGCCGTAGGCGTCGTTGTCCATCCAGCGCGTGCCGATGGCGCTGAAGTGAGGGTAGTGGATGCGTTCTTTGGGCTGCGGTCGGACGGTGGTCATCGCGGGAGCGGTCGGGCCAATGGGAGCGAAGGCCGACACGGTCGGTGATTCAGGCCGGCGATTGTTCCATCTCCGCGCGGCGCCCCCAGCGCTGCCATGCGGCGTAGGCCTCAGCGAGCGTGGCGCGCTGGATGCCCACCGTGGTGGCGATGTCTCGGCCGTAGCCCCCCGCCATCGACAGGGCGACGGGAATCCCGCGCTGCCGCAGCGCCGACAGCACACGCCGGTCGCGCTCCAGCAGTCCCGCGCTGCTGATCTTCAGGCGCCCGAGCCGGTCGCCCTCGTGCGGGTCGGCCCCGGCCAGATAGAACGCCAGGCCCGGTGGGTGGGCGTTCTGCATCGACCACGCGCGATGCAGCGCCTCGTCCAGCGCCTGCAGGTAGGGACCGTCGGTGCAAGCGTCAGGCAGTTCGACGTCGATATCGCTCGCTTCCTTGCGGAAGGGAAAGTTCCTGGCACCGTGCATCGACAGCGTGAAGACCGTCTCGTCCTCGCGGAAGATCGACGCTGTGCCATTGCCCTGGTGCACGTCGAGGTCGATGACGAAGACCCTCAGGCCGCGGCGGTCGCGGCGGTGCATCTCGGCCTGCATCAGCCGCGCGGCCACCGCCACGTCGTTGAAGACGCAGTAGCCCGAGCCCTTGTGCGCATAGGCATGGTGCGTGCCGCCGGCCAGGTTGGCCGCCACGCCCTCGCCGGCGAACAGCGCGGTGCGCGCCGCGGCGATCGTGGCACCGACCGATCGGCGGGCACGTTCCACCATGCGTTCCGACCAGGGAAAGCCGATTTCGCGTTGCTGTGCCGCCGACGTGGTGCCTTCGGCCACCGCGGTGATCCAGGCAGGATCGTGTGCGAGGGCCAGTTCACCGTCGCTGGCCGGCGGCGCTTCGGTGACGCGCACGCCTGGCAAGGTGGCCTCGGCCGCTTCGCGCAACAGCCGGTACTTCGTCATCGGGAAGCTGTGGCCGGCCGGCAAGGGCAGCACGAAGTGGTCGGAGTGGAAGGCGCGCACCGACGGATTCTAGGAAGACGCCCCTACTTTGCTGCGGCGCAACAAAAAATGCTTGCAATGGTCCGGGGGAACCCTATACTTCAGCTCATGTTGCAGCGCAGCAAAGCAGTTGGGCCAGCAACGCCGGGTTTCTCACCGTCAACCACCTACGGAGATTTCACATGAGCTTCACCCCCGAACAACTCGTTGCCGCCCACAAGTCCAACGTTGAGACCCTCTTCGGTCTGACCCAGAAGGCCTTCGAAGGCATGGAAAAGCTGGTCGAGCTGAACATGCAGGTCGCGAAGACCTCGCTGAACGAGATGGCCGAGACCACCGTCGCCGCCATGTCGGTCAAGGACGCGCAGGAACTGATGTCCCTGCAGGCCAGCCTGCTGCAGCCCACCGCCGAGAAGGCCGCTGCCTACAGCCGCCACGTGTACGACATCGTCGCCGGCACGGGCGCCGAAGTCACCAAGGCCACGGAAGCCACGATGGCCGACAGCCAGAAGAAGGTGCTGGCCCTGGTCGACAATGCTGTGAAGAACGCGCCTGCCGGCACCGAGAACGCCGTCGCGCTGGTCAAGTCGGCCATCACGGCCGCCAACAACGCCTACGAAAGCGCGCACAAGGCTGCCAAGCAGGCCGCCGAAGTCGCTGAAGCCAACTTCCAGGCCGTGACGACCACCGCCGTGAAGGCCACGCAATCGGCCGCCAAGGGCAAGCGCGCTGCCTGATCGAAGGCTGGCACCTGGCCCGAACATGGCCGGTGCCGACCGATTGAACCTTTTGGAGACGATCTGCTCTCACAAGGGTCCCGGCGGCTTCGTCGGGGCCTCTCAGGATGGAAGGTTGTCTCCTCGGTACCTCTCGAAATCCCCTTTCTAGGTACCCTTGGGCCCGGTGGCGACACCGGGCCCTTTTCATTTCCGCGCCCGGTGGCGACACCGGGCCCTTTTCATTTCCGCGCCCGGTGGCGACACCGGGCCCTTTTCATTTCCGCGCCCGGTGGCGACACCGGGTGCCATTCACCTCAGCCCGTCATCGGGTCAGCGCCGCGATGCGCGCCTGCAGCGCCGGCATCATCCGCAGCGCGGCCTCCCGCCCGGCCTGGATGACGCGCTGGCGCGCGGTGAAGTCGGTGCCGCCCAGTCCGGCCAGCAGCGGACGCACCACCACGTCGGCGTCCTTCAACTCGAACTGGTTGATGCTGCGGCCCATGATGGCGAAGGTCTGCAGCAGCATCTTCATGGCGTCTCCCGTCGGATTGCCATCGGGCGCGGCCGAGATGTCGATCGCGATCACCAGGTCTGCGCCCATCTGCCGGGCGAAGCGGACCGGAACGGGTGACACGAGCCCGCCGTCGACGTACTCTCGCGCGCCGATGCGCACCGGCTGGAACACCGCCGGCACGGCGCTGGAGGCCCGAACGGCCGTGCCGGTGTCGCCCCGCTGGAACAGGATGGCTGCACCGGTGTCGAGATCGGTGGCCACGATGCCCAGGGGCCGCGGCAACTGTTCGATGCTGCGTCCCCCGGTCTGTTCGCGCACATAGCGTGCCAGCGCCTCGCCGCGGATCACGCCCCGCCCCGGAAAAGACCAGTCGGTGATCGCCGACTCGTCCATCGCCAGGGCCAGCGCCCCGAGCTCCGATCCACTGCGACCAGCCGCCCAGAGCGACGCCACCAGGCTGCCGGCCGAGGTGCCCGCCGCCAGGTCGGCCCGGATGCCGTGTTCTTCGAGCACCTGGATGACACCGATGTGCGCGAAGCCGCGCGCCGCGCCGCCACCGAGCGCCAGGCCGACGCGGGGCGGCTTGGGTGGCGGCCTGGGCGGGGCCACCGGTGGGGGCGGCTCAGCGGGAACGGAGGGCGGCAACGGAGGCGGCTGCACCGTCGGGGCGGTCTGGCACCCGGCCAGCGCCAGCACGGTGCCGGCGGCGGCACCCAGGAAGAAGCGACGTTGCATGGGCGCCATTCTAGGAACGTGACCCTCAGCGGACCTCTTAATGCTCCACAGGCATAAACAACCGACGGAAAAGTAGTTCCAATCTATAAGAAGCCTCCCTAGAGTCCAGCTTCCGGAAAAACCCCAGGTGTCACGGCAGCTTCGCCCGAACCCTGCAGGGCCGACTCCTTCCGCAGCCAGGACGACCAGACGCATGTACCGCTACACCGACTTCGACCGCCGCTTCGTGCACCAGCGTGCCGCGCAGTTCCGCGATCAGCTGCAGCGGCACCTGGCGGGGCAACTGCCGGACGAAGACTTCCGCCCGCTGCGCCTGCAGAACGGCTGGTACGTGCAACGCCACGCGCCCATGCTGCGCGTGGCCGTGCCCTACGGCGAACTGCATGCGCGGCAACTGCGCGCACTGGCACGCATCGCCCGCGAACACGACCACCGCGATGTCGGCCTGCCCACCGAGCGCGGCGGCTTCGGCCATTTCACGACGCGCCAGAACCTGCAGTTCAACTGGATTCCGTTGAACGAAGCGGCCGACGTGATGGACATCCTGGCCGACGTCGACATGCACGGCATCCAGACCAGCGGCAACTGCATCCGCAACATCACCACCGACGCGCTGGCCGGCATCGCGCCCGACGAGGTGGTCGACCCGCGCCCCTACTGCGAGATCCTGCGCCAGTGGAGCACGCTGCACCCCGAATTCGCCTTCCTGCCGCGCAAGTTCAAGATCGCCGTCACCGGCGCGCGTGAAGATCGCGCCGCCATCGCCTGGCACGACATCGGACTGCAGCTTCGCAAGAACGACCAGGGCGAGGTGGGGTTCCGTGTGCTGGTGGGCGGGGGCATGGGCCGCACGCCGCTGATCGCCACGCCGATCAACGACTTCGTGCCCTGGCAGCAGATCCTCGTCTTCATCGAGGCCGTGGTGCGCGTCTACAACCTCTACGGCCGGCGCGACAACATGTACAAGGCGCGCATCAAGATCCTGGTGAAGGCCGAAGGCCAGAAGTTCGTCGACCAGGTCAACGCCGAATTCGCAGCGCTGCTGGCCGACGACACGCTGGGCGGCGCCCACCTCATCCCGCAGGCCGAGCTCGATCGCGTGGCCGCCAGCTTCGTCTACCCCGTCACCGCCGGCCGGCACGACAGCCAGACCGGAGAGGTGGATGCCCCGCTGGCCTTCACGCGCTGGCTCGACCGCAACGTGCACGCCCACAAGCTGCCCGGCTACCGTGCGGTAACCTTGTCTCTCAAGCGCGCGGGGCTGCCCCCTGGCGACGTGACGGCCGACCAGATGGAGAAGTCGGCCGTCTTGGCCGAGCAGTTCAGCCAGAGTGAGCTTCGTGTCACGCACGACCAGAACCTGCTGCTGCCCTGGGTGGCAGAAGCCGACCTGCCCGCGCTGTGGAAAGCCGCGCGGGCCGCCGGCCTGGCATCGCCCAACATCGGCCTGCTCACCGACATGATCGCCTGCCCCGGCGGCGACCTGTGCGCACTGGCCAATGCGCGGTCTATCCCCATCGCCGCGGCGCTCACCGAGCGTTTCGACGACCTGGACGAGCTGTACGACATCGGCGACATCGACCTGCACATCAGCGGCTGCATCAACAGCTGCGGCCACCACCACAGCGGCCACATCGGCATCCTGGGCGTCGACAATACCAGGTGACGCTGGGCGGCTCCGATGGGTCGACGCTCAGCGGTCCGGCGGTGGCCGGCAAGGTCATCGGCCCGTCCTTCGCGGCCGACGAGGTGCCCGACGTGATCGAGGCCGTGATCGAGGTCTACAGGCAGCAGCGCAGCGACGACGAGCGCTTCATCGACACCGTGCAGCGCATCGGCACGCCGGTCTTCCGGGCCGCCGCCGATGCCGTGCGCCGCAGCACGGCGACCGTCGCCGCGTGAGGGGAGACAGCATGAACTTCATCGACATCGAGACCGCCCTGCCCGACGGCACGCTGCAGCTGGCGAACACGGCCGACGTGCAGGACCTGGGCGACGAACTGCAGACCGCCGGCGCGGTGGCCCTGAGCTTTCCGAAGTGGACCGACGGCCGCGCGTACTCGCAGGCGCGCCTGCTTCGCAGCCGACTGCGCTACACGGGCCCCTTGATCGCCACCGGCGAGGTGCTGGTCGACATGCTGCCGCTGCTGCAGCGCAGCGGGTTCGACGGTGTCCAATTGCGTGCCGGTCAGGACCGCGAGGCGGCCGAGCGCGCGCTGAACTTCTTCCCCGGCCACTACCAGGCCGACCTCGTCAGCAAGCTGCCGCTGTTCCAGCGGGCGGCGGGCTGAGTACCGTCGCGCGGGAGCAGGCATGACTGGAATCGTGATCTTCGTCGGCGCGGGCCCGGGCTCGGCCGACCTCATCACGCTGCGCGGTGCCCGGCACCTGGCAGCGGCCGACGTGGTGCTGTTCGACGCCCTCACCGACCCGGCCTTGCGCGACTTCGCTCCGCAAGCACGCTGGATCGACGTGGGCAAGCGCGGCTTCTGCGATTCCGCCGGGCAGGCCACCATCGACGCGCTGCTGGTGCGCCATGCGCGGGAAGTGAAGGTCGTGGTGCGCCTGAAGGGCGGTGACCCCAGCGTCTTCGGCCGGCTGGAAGAAGAACTCGAAGCCCTCGGCCGGGCCGGCGTCCCGTGCGAGGTGGTGCCGGGCGTGACCGCCGCCGCGGCCGCGGCCGCCGACACGCGACGTCCCCTGACGCGACGCGGCAGCGGCCGCAGCGTGGCGCTGAGCACCGCCATGACGCGCGAAGGGGATCTCGTGGGCGACCGGCGCGCCGACACCGAGGTCTTCTACATGGCCGGCAAGCAGCTGGCCAAGTTGGCGCGGCGCCTGCAGGACGCCGGCTGGCCGGCAGATGCACCGGTCTCGGTGGTGTCGCGCGCCGGCTGGACCGATGGCCTGGCCAGCGAGCACCGCCTGGCCGACCTGCCCTGCGCCGCCGTCCTGCACGCCGGTCGGCCCACCGTGGTGACCGTGGGCGCAGGGGCCAGACCTGTGGCGCATGCGCCGCAGTCGGCTTCGCTTGATCGCCCTCAAGCCTTGGTGCAAACCCGCGCAACGTAAAATCGTTGCACGAATTTGGTTCGCCCTGGCAGCAGCGTCGCGCTTGCAGCGCCGGGTGATGCGGCCGGTTCGCGCCGCATTCCCTACACCCGAGCCCTCACATGACCCACGTCGTTCTCGAATCGTGCATCCGCTGCAAGTACACGGATTGTGTCGATGTCTGCCCCGTCGACTGCTTTCGCGAAGGCCCCAACTTCCTGACCATCGACCCGGACGAGTGCATCGACTGTGCCGTGTGCATCCCCGAGTGCCCGGTGAATGCGATCCTGCCCGAAGAAGACGTGCCCACACACCAGCTTCACTTCATCCAGCTCAACGCCGAACTGTCGCGCAAGTGGCCCAGCATCACCAAGCGCAAAACGCCGCTGCCCGACGCCGACGACTGGAAAGACCGCAAGGAGAAGCTCAACGAGCTGATACGTTGAGCCCGTCATGGAACCGAACCTGAACCCCGAAGTCATCGACACCGCCCGCAGCCACGACGGTCCCATCGAGACCGATGCCGTCATCGTCGGTGCCGGTCCCGTCGGCCTGTTTCAGGTGTTCGAACTCGGCCTGCTCGAGATCAAGGCCCACGTCATCGATTCGCTGGCCTACCCGGGCGGCCAGTGCATCGAGCTGTACCCCGACAAGCCGATCTACGACATCCCGGCCGTGCCGGTGTGCACCGGCAAGGAACTCACCGACAGCCTGCTCAAGCAGATCGAGCCCTTCGGCGCGACCTTCCACTTCGGCCAGGAAGTCAGCGTGGTGCAGAAGCAGGACGACGGCCGCTTCTACGTCGAGACGTCCAAGGGCACGCGCTTCCTGACCAAGGGCGTCGGCTCCTTCCAGCCGCGCACCCTGAAGGTCGACGGCATCGAGAAGTTCGAGGACACGCAACTCTTCTACCGCGTGCGCAACCCGGCGCAGTTCGCCGGCAAGAACCTGGTCGTCATCGGCGGCGGCGACTCGGCGCTCGACTGGACGATGAACTTCGTTCAGGACGGTCCGCACAAGGCCGAGAGCGTGATCCTGATCCACCGCCGCGATGGCTTCCGCGCGGCGCCCGCCAACGTCGCCAAGATGAAGGCGCTGTGCGAAGCCTACGAGATGCAGTTCATCGTCGGGCAGGTGACGGGCTTCGAAGAACACGACGGCTGCCTGAAGCAGTTGAAGGTCACGGGGTCTGACGGCGTGACGCGGCTGGTGCCGGTGGACATGCTGCTGGTCTTCTTCGGGCTCAGCCCCAAGCTCGGGCCCATCGCCGAGTGGGGCCTGAACATCGACCGCAAGCAGATCGTCGTCGACACCGAGAAGTTCCAGACCTCGACGCCCGGCATCTTCGCGGTGGGCGACATCAACACCTACCCGGGCAAGAAGAAGCTCATCCTGTCGGGCTTCCACGAAGCCGCGCTGGCGGCCTTCGGCGCGTCGCCCATCGTCTTCCCCGACAAGCGCGTGCTGCTGCAGTACACCACCACCAGCCCCAAGCTGCACAAGGTGCTGGGCGTGGAGTCGCCGGTCTTCGACTGAGCACGGCCCTGCACCCGCACAGCACAGCCCGCGCCACGCGGGCTGTGTCGTTTCCGAGCCGCAGCGGCGCCGCGTCCAAGCGCCCTGCCCGTGCACCGGCACCAGGGCCTGGGCCATAATCCTCACCGCTGCGCGCACTGCGCGCGGCACATCGCTAGGGGTGTTGTCGCCTGTCACCGGGCGCCGACTGAGAAAGTCCCTTTGAACCTGATTGAGGTAATCCTCGCGCAGGGAAGCAGTCTCCAGACGGCCACGCTCGTGGCGCGTTCTCTCGACCCGCCGACCTGCCATCAACTGCACGACAGGATGGCAATGCATTTCCGACGTTCCCACATCACACTCGCCGCCTCGGCCTTGTGCCTGGCAGCTTCACAGGCCGGCGCCCAAGCGGGCAACCTGGTCACCATCACCGGCAAGGGCACGGCCCCGCTGGGCGTGGGCGGTTTCGGCGACGTGCCGCTCGCCCGCTCGCCCTTGCAGGCTTCCGTCTTCGGCACCCAGGCGCTGACCGATGCCGGCGTGGCGAGCCTGGCCGATCTCACGCGGCTGGACGCCAGCGTCAGCGACGCCTACAACACCGAAGGCTACTGGAGCTACTTCACGGTGCGCGGCTTCGTGCTGGACAACCGCAGCAACTTCCGCCGCGACGGCCTGCCCATCAACGGCGAGACATCGCTGGCCCTGGGCAACAAGGACAGGGTCGAGATCCTGAAGGGCACCAGCGGCATCCAGGCCGGCACCAGCGCGCCCGGCGGCCTGGTGAACCTCGTGGTCAAGCGCCCCACGGGCAGCGTGCGGCAGGCGGCGCTGGGCTGGCGCGAGGACGGCACGCTGGAGGGCTCGATCGACATCGGCGAACGCTTCGGCAGCGACGGCCGCTTCGGACTGCGCATCAATGCAGGCTGGACCACCCTGCGCCCACAGACGCAGGCCGCTGACGGCCGCGCGACGCTGTTCGCCCTGGCCAGCGACTGGCAGCTCACGCCCGACGCGCGCATCGAGTTCGAGTTCGAGCGCAGCCGCCACTCGCAGCCCAGCACGCCCGGCTTTAGCGTGCTGGGCGACCGCGTACCCGACGCGAAGCGCATCGACCCCCGCACGAGCCTGAACAACCAGCCGTGGAGCCTGCCGGTCGAACTGGACGGCGACACGGCTTCGGTCCGCTGGGTGCAACGCCTGTCTGCCGACTGGCGCGCCACGGCGCACGCCGCGACGCAGCGGCTGCACAGCGACGACCGCGTGGCCTTTCCTTTCGGCTGCTACGACGCCGCGGCCGACATCTACTACGCCGACCGCTACTGCCCCGACGGCAGCTTCGACCTGTACGACTTTCGCAGCGAAGGCGAACGCCGCCGCGTCGATGCCTTCGACCTGCGCGTGGAGGGCGGCCTGCGCACCGGCGCCATCACCCACGGCCTGACCGCGGGGCTGCTGCACACGCGCCACAAGGACCGCTTCAACCGGCAGGCCTTCAACTACAGCGGCACGGGCAACATCGGTGGCACGCTCGTCACGCCGGCCGCACCGGACCTGACCGACGAAAACACGCAGCGCGACGAGCGCAGCACCGAGGCCTACCTGCGCGACAACATGCGCCTGGGCAGCGGGTGGGAGGCCTGGATCGGGCTGCGCCACACGCGCCTGGACCGCAGCAGCGTGCGCACCGACGGGTCGCGCCCCACCGCCTACCAGCAGTCGTTCACCACGCCCTGGCTGGCGCTGTCGCGCAGCGTCGGCCCGTCCACCATCGCCTACCTGAGCTGGGGCCAGGGCGTGGAGACCGAGGTGGTGCCCAACCGCTCGCGCTACACCAACCGGGGCGAAGCGCTTCCCGCGCTGAAGAGCCGGCAGGTGGAGGCCGGCTTGAAGCACGACGGCGGACAGGTCCACTGGGCGCTCACCGCCTTCGACATCGAACGCCCGCTGGCGCAGGACTTCTGCACAGACCCCGACAACACGGTGTGCACGCGCCGAGTGGACGGCGCTGCCAGGCACCGCGGCCTGGAGGCCGCCTGGGGTCGGCGCGCCGGTGCCTGGAGCACGCAGTGGAGCGGGCTGGTGCTCGACGCGCAACGCGTCGGTGCCAGCGATGCCATGTCCAACGGCCTGCGCCCCACCAACGTGCCGCGCTACAGCGTGCGCGGCCAGCTGGGCCACGAGCTGGCCGCCCTGCCCGGCCTGACGCTGCTGGCCTACTGGACGCGCGAGGGGCAGCGCGAGGTGCTGCCCGACAACACGCTGCAGATTCCTGCCTGGGACCGCATCGACCTGGGGGCACGCTACGAACACAAGGTCGACGGCCGCCAGCTCGTCTGGCGCGTGGCCGTCGACAACGTCACGAACCAGCGGGCGTGGAAAGAGTCGCCCTACCAGTTCAGCCACTCGTACCTGTTTCCCCTGGCCGTGCGCACATGGCGAGCGTCGGTCGTGATGGACTTCTGACCAGCCGAGCTGGCGGAAGCGGCATTTTCCGGGCTATACTCCAAGGCTCTGTTCCCCGATAGCTCAGTCGGTAGAGCGCCGGACTGTTAATCCGTAGGTCCCTGGTTCGAGCCCAGGTCATGCGAGTGCCCGCGTAAGCGGGCACTTTCATTTCTGGGCCATGGGGCACTGGTGGGGCACTTCCCCACAAGTCTCCACCACTCGCAGCCGCAAGCTGCGAGACAATGCACGTCTCAAGCGATGAATCCAGGAAGAAGTCCTGGAGCGCAGGAGTTCGCCACAGACACCCCCGGTGACGCTGTCACCAGGCATGTCGTGAAACTGCGCTGCCCCTCCACCCATCTGGAAGGTTCATCGCTCGTGGCCAACATCGAAACACGCCGTGCCCAAGACGGTACGGTCTCCTACCGCGTCAAGGTTCGCCTCGCAGGGCACCCACCCACCTCAGCGAGCTTCGCACGCCTGACAGACGCCAAGCGCTGGGTGCAGGACACTGAGTCCGCCATCCGTGAAGGCCGGTACTTCAAGGTCGCCGAAGCCAAGCGCCATACCTTGGGCGATCTTGTGGATCGCTACGTCGCCGAGGTCCTCCCCGCCAAGCCGAAGAACGCGGCCAACACCAAGCTCCAGTTGCAGTGGTGGAAGTCCAAGCTGGGCGCGCTGACACTCGCCAATCTGAACGCTGCGGCCATCGTGCAGTGCCGCAACGCTCTGCAGGCTACGAGGACGCGGCGGGGGCGCGTGATGGCGCCGGCGACCGTCGTCCGGTACCTGGCTGCCCTCTCGCACGCCCTGAACGTGGCGGTCAAAGACTGGGAGTGGCTCGAAGACAACCCCATGCGCAGGGTGTCCAAGCCCAAGGAACCCCGCGGGCGGGAGCGGTTTCTGTCCGACGACGAGCGGAAACGGCTGCTGAGCGCTTGCGAATCCTCCAGCAGCCGCTGGCTCTACACCGTGGTTGTCCTCGCGCTTTCCACTGGCATGCGCAGTGGCGAAATCATGAGCCTGCGCTGGCCACAGGTTGACCTTCGCCGCGGTCAGATCCTGCTGCGCGACACGAAGAATGGCGCGTCCCGGGCCGTGCCGCTTTCGAGCTTGGCATTGACGCTGATGCAGGCCGCCGCGAAGGTGCGCCGTATCGACACTGACCTGGTGTTCTTCGGCAACCCGCCGAAGCAGCCTGGGCAAGCAATCAAGCCCGTGGATCTGAAGAAGCCCTGGACGACCGCCGTGGACAAGGCAAAGCTGCAGGACTTTCGCTTCCACGACCTGCGTCACAGCGCCGCCTCGTACCTGGCCATGAACGGGGCGTCGACGATCGAGATCGCTGCGATCCTGGGACACAAGACACTTCAGATGGTCAAGCGCTACAGCCACTTGGCCAACAGCCATACCGCGACAGTGAAGTTGGAGTTGACTACCTCTCGCGGACGGTTACGGGCTGAGGTCTTCAGCCCTTTCGAAGTGCGCGGAGGCAGGGTTGTCCATCGGCGGCGTGGCG
>LNFM01000958.1_pt1 | contig 68115 bp, 56 predicted proteins | sample 596031 | NCBI WGS metagenome assembly LNFM01 (sample SAMN04254537, study PRJNA301005) | activated carbon metagenome | isolation source: dual media filters at the Ann Arbor, Michigan drinking water treatment plant | place: USA: Ann Arbor
TGGAGCGGGCGATGGGAATCGAACCCACGACATTCAGCTTGGGAAGCTGACGTTCTACCTCTGAACTACGCCCGCGAACGGCCCGCCTAAGCGGGCCGCGATATAATTACAATACGGGCCGTTTGCCAACCCGCCTGCATGCCGGTCAGTCGGCGATGACGAACGTCACCATCATGTTCACCCGGTAGCCGGTGATCTTGCCGTCCTTGATCTGCACCTTCTGCTCCTTGATCCATGCGCCCTCGACATTGTCGAGCGTTTTGGCTGCCCGGCTGATGCCGGTCTGGATGGCATCCTCGAAGCTCTTGTTGGACGTGGACGTGACCTCGATGACTTTGGCTACGGACATGTGTTCGCTCCTCTACGCCCCCGACCCATTCTGGCAGGTCCGGCCGGGGCGTTCAAATGCGGCCAACCCGCGGCGCAAACCAGGCCGGCCTGCCGTCGAACCTCCATTGCATCGGGATGCGGTTCTCGGGAATGCGAAAATTCGCGATGGCGGCGATAACCGCCATCGCGATAACGACGAGAAGGGAAAGCCCCTCGATCAAAGTGCTTCCAGCGCGGCGAAGTCGATCGCCTGCGCGTAGGCCATCTTGTCCTCGACGGAGCCCGAGCCGTCGACCGTGACAAGGAAGCGGTTGTTGACGACGAGGATCACCTGCCCGTCGTTCGTCTGCAGCGCGCGGTGTTTGCCGACCTTGGTGACCTTGCCCATCGCCGCGGCCATGCCGGGGTTGGCCAGCATCGGCATCCAGGTGCCAAGCAGCGGCGAGTCGCCGACGATCTGCAGATCGACATCCGCATCGCCCTTCGTGTATTTACGGCCGGCATGGATGCCGCCGCCGAACATGGCCATGCCCGCGGCATTGCTTTCGCTGTCCTCGGCTTCCCATCCCGACAGCGCCGGCGGCAGGATCGCACTGAGCCCTTCGGCGTTTTTCTGCGCGAGCAGCGTCGAGGCATAGTCGAGCGCCTGCTTGGCGGCGGAATAGTCCTGCTTGTCGTAGGCGCTGAGCGCCTCATTGATCGAGTCGGTTACCTCGTCCGCGACAGCGGGAACGGCAAGCAGCGCGCCGGCAAGCAAAGCGGGCAAAAAGATACGCATGTAGTTTCCTCTCAAAGACATGTTTCCCCAACATGTCCCCCCGCCGCGCGGTATAGCCGGGCCAAATGACACCGGCAACTCGCATTCAAGTGCGGAAATGCTTCGAGAGTTTCAGGCCTTGCGCCTGGTAGTTGGAGCCGAGCTCCTGCCCGTAAAGCGTGTCCGGCCGCGCCGACAGCTTCTCATAGACGAGCCGGCCCACGGTCTGCCCGTGCTCCAGAATGAACGGCACTTCGTGGCTGCGCACTTCCAGCACCGCGCGCGAGCCCTTGCCCCCCGATTCGGCATGGCCGAACCCCGGATCGAAGAAACCCGCATAATGAACGCGGAATTCGCCGACCAGCGGATCGAACGGCACCATCTCGGCCGCATAATCCGGCGGCACATGCACCGCTTCGCGCGAGGCGAGAATGTAGAATTCGCCGGGATCGAGGATCAGCTTGCGGTCGCGCGAGGACACCGGCTCCCAGAAATCCTCGATATCGTAGCCGCGGACATTGTCGACATCGATGACGGCGGCATGGCGCTTGGCGCGGTAACCGACACGCTTGTCCTTGCCCTGCCCCGCGAGATCGACGGTGACGGAGATACCGTCGCGCAGATCCGGCTGGTCGGTATCGACGAGGCGCTCGGCTTCCTGCAGCGCGCGCATCTCGTCGCCGGAAAGGCCGACCGAGCCCTTGCGGAAGCGAACCTGCGACAGGCGCGAGCCCGTACGCACAAGAACCGGGAAGGTGCGCGGCGAGACCTCCGCCCAGAGCGGGCCGGCATAGCCCGGCGGCACCGTGTCGAAGCCGCGCACGCCGTCGGCGATGACGCGGGTAAAGACATCGAGCCTTCCGGTCGAGCTTTTCGGATTGGTGGCCGCGAGAATATCCGGCGGCAGCGCCAGGCCCTCAAGCAGCGGCACGAGATAGACGCAGCCGGTTTCGAGCACCGCGCCATTCTCCAGGCTGAACTCGTGCAAAAGCACATCGTTCAGCCGCTCCCGCACGCTCTGGCCCGGCCCGGGCAGGAAGCTGGCGCGGATACGATAGGCCTTGCGGCCGAGGCGCAGATCGAGCGAGGCTGGCTGGATCTGCCGGTCGGCCAGCGGCGCGCCGGGACTGATCGCGCCCCTTTCGATCAGGGCGCGGATCACCTGCGCGGGTGCAATTCCCTCGGCTTCAAGCATGGCGGCACGATCCAGCATAACGGCTCGTTAGCAAATGAGCCGCATTGACGCCATGCGGGCCGAGGAGTACAGCCTCGCTTATCCCGTGGTGATTTGAGCCGGCCGGCTTGCAGCCACGTTAAACAAATCGCTAAAAGGCCGTGGCGCGAAGGGGTTATCGTCCCTTGCCGCGCGGCGGCCCGTATCACACGAGGTCGTTTTTAATGGCTCAGAAACCACCCCTCCCGAACCGCAAGCTCAAGCCCGCAACCATTGCGGTGCATGACGGCGCGCTGCGCAGCCAGTTCGGCGAAACCTCCGAAGCGCTGTTCCTGACCCAGGGCTATGTCTACGAGTCGATGGAGCAGGCCGAGGCCCGTTTCAACAACACTGATCCGGGCTTTCAGTATTCCCGCTTTTCGAACCCGACGGTGTCCATGTTCGAACAGCGCATGGCCTCGCTCGAGGGTGCGGAGGATGCGCGCGGAACGGCAACCGGAATGGCGGCCGTGACGGCCTCGCTGCTGTCCTGGGTGAATGCCGGCGACCACATCGTCGCGGCGAAGGCGCTGTTCGGTTCCTGCCGCTACATTGTCGAGGATCTGGCGCCGCGTTTCGGTATCACGACGACCCTCGTCAACGGCGCAGACCTCGATGCCTGGCGCGCGGCGGTGAAACCGAACACCAAGGCCTTCTTCATCGAGACGCCGACCAATCCGACGCTCGAGATCTACGACATCGCGGCGATTGCGGAGATCGCGCACAAGGCCGGCGCGAAACTCATCGTCGACAACGTGTTCGCGACCCCGATCTTCCAGAAGCCGCTCGCACTCGGCGCCGACATCGTCTGCTATTCGGCGACGAAGCACATCGACGGCCAGGGCCGCGTGCTCGGCGGCGTCGTGCTCGGATCGAAGGAGTTCATCTCCGGCCCGCTGCAGATGTTCGTGCGCCAGACCGGCCCCTCGCTTTCGCCGTTCAATGCATGGGTGATGCTGAAGGGCCTCGAAACGCTGGCGCTCCGGGTCGAAAAACAGGCCGCGAACGCGGCGAAGATCGCGGATTTTCTCGCCGGCCATCCGAAGATCGCGCGTGTGTTCTACCCGTTCCGCGACGACCATCCGCAGGTTGCGCTCGCCAGAAAGCAGATGACCTCCGGCTCCACGCTGGTCGCGTTCGATGTGAAGGGCGCGAAGGCGGAGGCGTTCCGGTTCGGCGGCGCGCTGGAGATCGTGAAAATCACCAACAATCTCGGCGACGCCAAAAGCCTCATCACCCATCCGGCGACCACGACGCACCAGCGGCTGGCGCCGGAAGCCCGCGCGGAACTCGGCATATCCGACGCCCTGCTCAGGCTTTCCGTAGGGCTCGAGGATGCCGACGACCTGATCGAGGATCTGGACGGCGCGCTGCGCACGATCTAGGCCGCCGGCGGGTCGGACCGCCACTTTTCGGCAATGGAAGCCAATTCGGATCGCCTTATAATTTCACCATGTATCAGGCCAAGACGCGCGATATCCAGGTAACGGTCACGCCGAAATTCCTGGCCCGGGAATCGGTGCCGGAGAAGAACCATTTCGTGTGGGCGTATTCGATCGAGATCGAGAATCACGGTGCGGAAACGGTGCAACTCATGTCGCGCTACTGGCGCATCGTCGACGGCGCGGGCCGGGTGCAGGAGGTCGAGGGGCCGGGCGTTGTGGGGGAGCAGCCGGTCCTCAATCCGGGCAGCAGCTTTTCCTATACAAGCGGCGTTCCGCTCACGACGCCTTCCGGCTTCATGGACGGCCATTATGTGATGGTGACGGACGCGGGCGAGCGTTTCGAGGCCGAAGTGCCCGCTTTCTCGCTGGACAGCGCCGACGAACGCCGTGTCGTCCACTGACAGCGCAGCACAGCTCCGCTAGACTTCCCGTTCCCGCCATCAGCCGGAAGACCCGTGCCTGATTTCCGACCCATACGCATGATCGTCGGCCTGTTCATCGCGCTGCTTGGCGCGCTGATGATTCTGCCGGCCATTGCCGATCTCGTCGTCGGCAACAAGGACTGGCAGGTTTTCGCCGCCTCAAGCGGGGTATCCCTGTTCGTCGGATTCGGTCTGTGGGCGTCGGGCCGTTCATCGGAACCTGTCGTGCTGACGTTGCGGCAGGCTTTTCTGCTGACAGCCCTGTCCTGGATATCGCTGGCCGGGTTCGCCGCGCTCCCTTTCGCGTGGTCCGGCCTTGGCCTCGACCTGTCGCGCGCCATCTTCGAGGCCACATCGGGAATCACGACGACAGGCGGAACCGTATTGACGGGGCTCGACAAGCTCCCGCCCGGCATTCTCCTGTGGCGCGCGATCCTGCACTTCTACGGCGGCATCGGGGTCGTGGTTCTGGCGATTGCCGTGCTGCCGATGCTGCGCATCGGCGGCATGCAGCTCTTCCGCGCCGAGAGCTCCGACCGTTCGGAGAAAATATTTCCCGCCGCGGCTCAGATCGCCGGGTCCATTTTCGGCGTCTATCTCACGCTCAATCTTGCTTGCGCCGTCGCGTATATGCTCGCGGGCATGACGCCGTTTCAGGCGCTGCTGTACGGCATGTCGACCATCTCGACCGGCGGCCTTGCCCCGAACGATGCTTCGATCGGCTTTTTTCAGAGCGCCGCGATCGAATGGATCGCCATCATCTTCATGCTGTCCGGCGCATTGCCCTTCGCGCTCTACATCCACGCCGTGCGCGGAAGACCGTACAGGTTTTTGAAAAGCTCCGAGGTCCGCACCTATGTCACCATTATCCTGGTGGCCGTTGTGGCGCTGTGGGCTTATGTTGAAATAAAGGGCATCGAGACAGGCTCGACCGCCTTCCGGCACTCAATCTTCAACGTCGTTACGCTCATCACGACGACCGGCTTCTCCACCGTCGACTACAGCCAGTGGGGCACGTTCGTCGAGCTCCTGCTGTTCGGCCTCATGCTGTCCGGCGGCTGCAGCGGCTCGACGGCGGGCGGCATCAAGCCATTGCGCATTCTCATCACCGCGAAGACCGTGGCCCAGCAGCTCCGCCGCATGATCTATCCCAACGGTGTGTTCCCGATCATCTTCGAGGGACATTCGGTCTCGGAAGAAGTGGTGCGCTCGGTGAACTCGTTCTTCATTGCGTACGGGCTCGCCTTCGCCGTTGTCGCCCTGGCGTTGAGTGCGACGGGGGTGGATTTTCTCACCGCCGTTTCCGCAACCGTGGCAAATCTTTCGAATGTCGGCCCTGCCCTGGGACAGGCCGTGGGACCGGCCGGCAACTATTTTGCACTGCCGGACTCGGCCCTCTGGGTGCTGTCGGCGGCAATGCTGGTCGGCCGCCTCGAAATTTTTACGATCCTGATCCTTTTCCTTCCCCGGTTCTGGCGTCCATAAAGGGCGCATGAAACCCTCGGCCGATATCATCGCCATCCTTGAAAAGCTCGTCGCCTTCGATACGACGAGCAAGAATTCCAATCTTGCCCTCGTGGAATGGGTACGCGCCTTTCTGGAGAGCCACGGCGTGAAGCCCGTGGTCGTGCCGAACGTCGCCGGCGACAAGGCGCTTCTGTTTGCCCGTATCGGCCCGTCCGGGGTTCCCGCCATTGCGCTGTCGGCACACACCGATGTCGTGCCGGTGACCGGCCAGACCTGGACGAGCGACCCGTTCACGCTGACGGAACGCGACGGCAAGCTCTACGGGCGCGGCACTTGCGACATGAAGGGCTTCATCGCGCTGAAGCTCGGCATGGTTCAGGAGTTCCTCGAAAAGCCGCTCAAGCGGCCGGTCGAATTCGTCCTGACATATGACGAGGAGACCACGATGGAAGGCGTCGCGCACGCACTCCACGAGCTCGGCCATGCCTGGAGCAAGCCCGCCGCCGTGATCGTCGGTGAACCGACGATGATGGAGGTCGTGGACGCGCATCTGTCTATTGCCGGCCTGCGCCTCACCTTCAATGGCCGCGCCGCGCATTCGAGCATGCCGCACCTTGGCGCCAGCGCCATTCTCGCTGCGCAGGAATTGATGAGCGAGCTTGTACGTATCCAGCATAGGTTCGAGGACGAGGGCGATCCGACAGGCCGTTTCACGCCGCCCTATTCGACGCTCAACATCGGCCGAGTCCGGGGCGGTACGGCGCACAACATCGTCGCGGAGACATGCATGGTGGAGGTGTCGCTGCGCGGCGTCCCCGGCCGCGACATCGAAAAGGTCGTCGACCGCATCATCCGATATGCCGAGGGCACCGTGGTGACGAAAATGCGCGAAACGGCGCCGGAAAGCACTGTCGAAGTGCGGCGCTGGTTGGCCGCCCCGGCGCTCGCGCCGCAACCGGGATCGGAAGCCGAGAAGCTGGCGATGCGGCTCGCGGGCACGAACCGCACGACGACCGTGTCCTACGCAACGGAAGCCGGCTCGTTCCAGCGGGCCGGCCTGCCGACCGTGGTCTGCGGACCGGGAAGTATTGACCAGGCTCACGCGCCGGACGAGTTCATCTCGCTGGAACAGCTCGCGCGGGGAGAACAGTTCCTCAAGCGGCTGCTTGAGGAACTGCGCTGAGCATCAGTTCGCCTCGATGCCGATCTCGGACGGCGCGACCGAATATTTCGTCGAGCAGAACTCGCACGTCACATTGATCTGGCCGTCGTCGTCGATCATGTCGCGCTTCTCCTCGTCGGAGAAGCTTTTCAGCATGCCGAGAATGCGCTCCTCGGAGCAGCGGCACGCATGGCGCACCTCCTGCTGCTGGAACACCCGCACGCCGCGCTCGTGGAAGAGTCTGTACAGCAACTCCTCGCTGGCGATGGTCGGGTCAATCAGTTCGTGATCCTCGACCGTATCGACGAGCGATTTGGCTTCCATCCAGGCATCATCATCGTCGACCGGAGGCTCGACGCCTTCCGGCGCGTCGCCGCCGGGCAGATCGCGCACCTGCTCGCCGGCGTCCGGCAGGAACTGCACGAGGATGCCACCGGCACGCCATACGTGCTCGCCCGAGCCGATTGCCTCGGCCACCGCAAGACGCACCTTGGTCGGGATCTGTTCGGACTGGCGGAAATATTCATGCGCGGCATCTTCCAGCCCGCCACCGTCGAGCGGCACGACGCCCTGATAGCGCGCCATGTCCACTCCCTGATCGATGGTCATCGCAAGATGACCCTTGCCGAGCAGCTCGCCGCTCGGCGCGCCGTTCGCGGCTTTCAGCTTCTCGTCGTCGTAACGCGCATAGGCGCGCACGCGGTCGGGCGCCTCGAAATCCACGACCAGCATGTCGATGGGGCCGTCCGAGCGCGTCTGCAGCTGAAACCGGCCATCCATCTTCAGCGACGAGCCGAGCAGAACCGTCAGCGCCACGGCCTCGCCGAGCACTTTGGAAACGGGCGCCGGATAGTCGTGGCGCGCCAGCACGGTGTCGATGGACGAGCCGAGCCTGACGACACGGCCCCGGACGTCCAGCCCCTCGACCTGGAAGGGCAGGATGCGGTCATCGGAGTTCAGCAGCATTGTTTTCTCACAGCGCCCCGTTCTGCGGGGGTGTCAGGCCCGGATTGCGTCAAAACACCAGGCAAGGACGCCCTTCTGCGCATGCAGCCGGTTCTCGGCTTCATCGAGCACAGCCGATTGCGGGCTGTCGATCACCTCGTCGGTGACCTCCTCGTTGCGATGCGCAGGCAGGCAATGCAGGAAGATGGCGTCGCGATGCGCCGCTTTCAACAGCTTGGCATTGACCTGATAGGGCTGGAGAAGGTTGTGACGGCGTTCCTTCTCGCCGTCGCCCATCGACACCCACGCATCCGTGACAACCGCATCGGCCCCGTCGACCGCAGCGAACGGATCGCTCGTCGTCTCGACCGAGGCGCCTTCCTTTTTCGCCCAGGCGATCAGCTCTGGCTTCGGCGCCAGTTCCGGCGGGGTCGCGATGCGCAGGTTGAAATCGAGCCGTGCCGAGGCATGAACCCAGGAGGCCAGCACATTGTTCGAGTCGCCCGTCCAGGCAACGGTACGGCCCGTGATCGGCCCCTTGCGTTCCTCGAACGTCATGACATCGGCCATGACCTGGCAGGGATGCGAGGTCTTGGTCAGGCCGTTGATGACAGGCACCTCGGCCCATTTCGCGAACTCGACGAGCTTCGCGTGGTCGAGCATGCGGATCATGATGGCGTCGGCATAGCGCGACATCACGCGCGCTGTATCCTTGATCGCCTCGCGTTCGCCGAGTTCGATCTCCTTGCCGGTGACCATGATCGACTCGCCGCCGAGATCGCGGATGCCGACCTCGAACGACATGCGGGTGCGCAGGCTCGGCTGCTCGAAGATCAGCACCACGGCCTTGCCGTCGAGCACGCGGTCCTGTTTCGCGGCCGGCGTGCGGCGACGCGTCTTGATCGCCTTTCCGGCATCGAGAATCGACCGGAGCGTCGGCCCCTGAAATTCGGACAGATCGAGAAAATGGCGCAGCGAACCCTGAGTCACGGAAGAATTCCTTATTCGGCGGCGCTGGCGAGACGCTTCTCAAGCGCGCCGAGCGCGGCATCGATCTTCTCGACGCCGTCCTGGATGTCCTGATCGGAGACGATCAGGGGTGGGAGAATGCGCACGACATTGTCTCCGGCCGGAACCGTGAGGACATGCGCGTCGAGGAGCGCCGCCGCGACCTCGCCATTGGGCACGAGGCATTTCAGCCCGAGCATGAGGCCTTCGCCGCGAATCTGCGAGACGGCGGCGGGATGCCGGTCGACCACGCCCGCAAGCTTCTGCTTGAGCACAAGGCCCTTCTTCTTCACCGCGTCGAGAAAGCCCGGCGCGAGAATGACATCGAGCACCGCGTTGCCCACCGCCATCGCCAGCGGATTGCCGCCGAAGGTCGAGCCATGCGAGCCCGGCGTCATGCCGGACGCGGCGCGGCGCGTCGCAAGGCACGCGCCGATCGGAAACCCGCCGCCCAGGCCCTTGGCGAGCGACATGATGTCAGGCGCAACCCCCGACATCTCATAGCCGAACAGATGGCCGGTGCGGCCGATGCCGGTCTGCACCTCGTCATATATAAGGAGAAGATCGTTTTCGTCGCACAGCCGCCGGAGCAATTTCAGGAACGCCGGCGGCACGGAATGGATGCCGCCTTCGCCCTGGATGGGCTCGATGATGATAGCGGCCGTCGCCGGGCCGATGGCGTCGAGCACCGCGGCATCGTTGCCGATCTCGACCTGATCGAATCCTTCGACCGGCGGGCCGAAGCCTTCGAGATGCTTGGCACTTCCGCCCGCGGCGATCGTCGCGAGCGTGCGTCCGTGGAACGCGCCGCCGAAGGTAATGACGCGCCACTTTTCCGGATGCCCGGCCGCCGCATGATATTTCCGCGCGGTCTTGAGCGCGGCCTCATTGGCCTCGGCGCCCGAGTTCGAGAAAAACACGACATCGGCGAAGCTGTGATCGGCAAGGCGCTGCGCCAGCTTCTCGGCCTGCGGGATCTGATAGAGATTCGACGTGTGCCAGAGCTTGTCGGCCTGGGTCTTCAGCGCCTCCACGAGATGGGGGTGTGCGTGACCAAGCGCATTGACCGCGACGCCGGCGCCAAAATCGAGATAGCGCTCACCCTTGTCGGTAATCAGCCACGCGCCCTCGCCCCGCTCGAACGCAAGGGGAGCCCGCGCGAACACCGGCATCAGAGGAGAGGTCACGTTTCATCCTTCCAGGGGCCCAAATACTGTGGCCCAAAAAGCGCAGAGGCGCCGCCGGGAAAAGCAGCACCTCTTATTTGAGCGATTTTACGGGCTGTTCGGGCTTAGTCAATTGGACCCGAAGTACCCCAAAAACCTTGAGAATCCAGGGGTTCCCGCGCCCGCCCGCAGCGTCTTATCCCGGACGGTGGGGAAAACACTGCGTTCACGGTTCAGACTCTTGCGGGGGAGTCTGCGCGCCTTTACTTTACCTTTCGTTAAGCACGACATCTCGTGCGGCGGCGTAAACTTAACCACTACGGACGGTGTGTTTCCGGTTCTTCGCGTAAATGCGTGGAGAGCCGTCCCGGACCGATTCTGGATAGAGGACAGGACCGAGATGAACTGGACCGACGAGCGGGTGGAACTGCTGAAGAAACTTTGGACCGACGGTCTCTCCGCGAGCCAGATCGCAGCCGAACTCGGCGGCATCACGCGCAACGCGGTGATCGGCAAGGTACACCGCCTTGGGCTGTCCGGACGTGCGAAGACGACGTCAAGCGCCGCGCCGCGGCCGCGCAAGCCGCGCGCACCTTCTCACCCCGCGAGCATGTTCCGCACGCACGGCGCGACCGCGCTGAAGCCGATGAACGTGCCGGACATCGACATCGAACCCTTTGTCGAACCTGAGATTCGTCTCCTCGAACCGATTTCGTGCGAGCGCGTGACAATCATGGAATTGCGCGAGTCAATGTGCCGCTGGCCGATTGGCGATCCCGGTACACAGGAATTTCGTTTCTGTGGATCGCGCTCAAATTCCAGTTCCTCTTACTGCGGATATCATGCACAACTTGCTTATCAGCCAGCGTCGGAACGCAAGCGGCGGACCGCAGCGGCCTGAGAAATCAGGCAGGCTGTATTTGAGGCAAAGGCCGCATCGCAAGATGCGGCCTTTTCTCTTGTGCGCATGCAGCAAGACCATGCACGCACAATAAAAAAGGCGGGAGGATTATCCCGCCTTAGCAAACATCTCGTCGAACGAATATCCGGAACCGCGCACGGTGCGGATCGGATCGGTCTTGCGTCCGCGGTTTATGATTTTTCGCAGCCGGCCGACATGCACATCGACGGTGCGCTCATCGATATAGACATCGTGGCCCCACACGCCGTCGAGCAGCTGCTCGCGCGTAAACACGCGGCCAGGCGTTTGCATCAGGAATTCCAGTAACTTGAACTCCGTCGGCCCGAGATCGAGCTCGCGGCCCGAACGGCGCACGCGCTTGGTTTCGCGGTCTAGCTCGATGTCGCCGGCCTTCAGTTGCGTCGACACATGCTCAGGCTTGGCGCGGCGCAGAAGGCTGCGCACCCGCGCCACGAGTTCCGGCACCGAAAACGGCTTCACGACATAGTCGTCGGCGCCGGTGGCAAGGCCGCGCACGCGCTCGCCTTCTTCGCCGCGGGCGGTCAGCATGATGATCGGAAGACGTTCGGTTTCCTGGCGCGCCCGCAGACGGCGGCACAGTTCGATGCCCGAAATTCCGGGCAGCATCCAGTCGAGCAGGATCAGATCCGGCGCCCGTTCCTTGATGCGGGTTTCCGCCTCGTCGCCTCGCGCGACACTTTCGACGTCATAGCCCTCCGCTTCAAGATTGTAGCGGAGGAGAAGCGAAAGCGGCTCCTCGTCCTCAACGATCATGACATGGGCAGGCATCAGCCGGCGTCCTCCGTGCCGTAATCGACCGGCGTGGTCGAGGTGTGATCGAGCTTCGGGCGCTCGTCCGTCAGCAATTCGCCAAGCACGAGATAATGGATCGTCTCGGCGATGTTGGTCGCGTGGTCGCCGATGCGTTCGACATTCTTGGCGCAGAACAGAAGATGCGTCGCAAAACCGATATTGCGCGGATCCTCCATCATGTAGGTCAGAAGTTCGCGGAACAGCGAGGTGTAGAGCGCGTCGATCTCGCCGTCGCGCTTCCAGACATCCAGCGCCCGCGCCGCATCGCGGCGGGCATAGGCATCGAGAACTTTTTTCAGCTGCGCCAGAACGAGTTCGGCCATGTGGTCGACGCCGCCCGCGAGCTTCGGCGGCTGAAGCTGGCCTTCCAGCGCGATCACGCGCTTGGCGATGTTCTTCGCCAGATCGCCGATGCGCTCGAGATCGTTCGAGACCCGGAGCGATGCCACGATCTCGCGGAGATCGACCGCCATCGGCTGGCGCTTGGCGATGGTCAGAACCGCCTTCTCCTCGATCTGATGCTGCAGGCGATCGATCGTCCGGTCGGTCGCGATGATGCGCTGCGCGGCGTTGATGTCGCGCCTGAGGAGCGCGGAAATGGATTCCGCGACAAGCTTTTCCGCCAGACCGCCCATCTCGGCGATCATCTCGGAGAGGCTCTTAAGGTCTTCGTCGAACTGCTTGACGATATGTTCGGTCATGATGTGGCCAATCTGAAAACAGGCCCTGTTAATCAGCGTTCGATGACGCTTCGATGACAGCCGTTTCTTGCCACCCGGCGGCCATATTAGCACCCCACCCGAACGCGCCTCAGGACGTGGTTAATCTTCCTTGCCCTGCCCGTCGGTGTCGAGGACGGCGGTGAAGGTCGTGCCCTTTCCGGGCGGACTTTCGATCAGCAGCCGGCCGCGATGGCGGGACATGATGTGCTTCACGATCGCGAGCCCAAGGCCCGTGCCGCCCTTGTCGCGGCTGTCGCCGACATCGACCCGGTAGAACCGCTCGGTCAGGCGCGGCACATGCTCCGGCGGAATGCCCGGGCCGTAATCGTGGACCGCGATACGCGCCTTGCCGTTGTCGGCCGTCACCGTGACATCCACCCGCTTGCCGGACTGGCCATACTTGATGCCGTTTTCGATGAGGTTTTCGGCGACACGGATCAGTTCGTCGCGATCGCCGAGCGCGGGCACCGGATGGTCCGGAAAACTGGTGACGATCTCGACGCCGCGCTCACGCGACAGCGGCGCAAGGCTGTCGAGCACGCTGCGGACGATTTCGACGATTTCCACCGGACTGTCGGGACGGATATGCTCGCGTTGCTCGATACGCGACAGATGCAGAAGGTCGTCGACGAGCCGCGACATGCGGTTCGCCTGGGTGCGCATGATCTCAAGGAAACGCCCGCGCGCCTCGGTATCGTTTTTCGCCGGCCCCTGCAGCGTTTCGATGAAACCAAGCAAGGCCGCGAGCGGCGTGCGCAGTTCGTGGCTGGCATTGGCGACGAAATCGACGCGCATGCGCTCGGCACGGCGGATATTCGTCAGATCGTGCAGGATCAGAAGCACATATTTCGGCAGACCGTCGGCACGATCCGCCTGATCGAGCCAGACAGGACCGATGCGTGCCTCGATCCAGCGTTCGACCGGCACGCGCTCGACATATTCGACAAGCCGGCCCTGCCCGCCGGCGCCGACCTCGCGCACAGCTTCGAGGACTTCCGGCAGGCGCAGGGAAAACGATATCGGATCGCCGCCGCGAAGGCCGCCGAACGTGTTCGCGGCGGCATCATTGTAGGCGTAGATCGTGCCGCGCGAGGTCAGCAATACGCCGGGCTCCAGCAACGCTTCGAGCAGTGCGCCGGCAAGAGGATCCTTGTCGCTTTCGAGCTCCCAGGGCGCCGGAGGCGGCTCCGGCCGCGGCAGCGGCACGATCAGCGCGGCGACAAGCACCGTGACGCCACCGAGAATGAGAACCCAAAGCGGGATGCTGAAGATGAGGCTGAACACCGCCAGCACGGCGAACGCCGCCAGAAGCGCCGCGCGATTTGCCCTGAGACGATCGAGAAGAAAGACCGGACCCAAAGGTTTGTGCACTCCGGAGTTAAGCCGTGCCATGTCGCCTCCTGAACGGAGCACGCCATGCCCATATGACAGTGCCATGACACGCCTCGGAGAAAAATGACAGAGCACTGAAAAATTCTTCTGAACCAAAAGCTTGCATAATCGGTGGCACAGCGGTGGCACCTTCCGCCGCCTGCCGCGTTATGCAGGAGAATCATTCCATCCCAGCGGAAGCTCATGTTCCAGCCCCAGCTTAATGTTTGGCATGTCGAGCGCGCCCGGCGCGCCTCGGTCCTGATAGACGCCGCGCCCTATTTCGGCGTCTTGCGCGAAGCACTGAAAAAGGCCCGGCACACGGTGTTCATCATCGGCTGGGACATCAACAGCCGCGTCCCGCTGGTCGGCCCGGAAGGGTGCGCGCGTGACGGCTATCCGGAACCGTTCTGCGAATTTCTCTGTGCGCTGACGGCGGAGCGGCCTGGCCTTCAGATCAATCTGCTGCTGTGGGATTTTTCGGTTCTATATTCGACGGAGCGCGAGATGTTTCCGTCGCTCAGCCTCGGCTGGAAAGCGCCGCCGCGCGTGCAGCTCTGTCTGGACGATGCCTTGCCGCTCGGCTCGGCGCATCATCAGAAGCTCGTCGTTATCGACGATTGCGTGGCGTTTTCCGGCGGTCTCGACATCACCCAGCGGCGCTGGGACACCTGCGACCACGAAATCGACAACCCGAAGCGGGTCGATCCTTCGGGCAAGCCTTATCGTCCGTTCCACGACGTGCAGATCATGGTCGACGGTGGTGCGGCAAGCAGGATCGGCGAACTCGCCCGCCTCAGATGGCGGCGTGCCACCGGCGAGCGCTACCCGGCGGCGAAGGCCGAACACGATTGCTGGCCCGACGGCGTTTCTCCGGATTTCGAGGACATCGATATCGGCATTGCGCTGACGCAGCCGCGCTACGACGCGGTGCCGGAACAGCGCGAGGTCGAGCAGCTTTTCCTCGATTCCGTCGATCTCGCCGAACGCCACATCTACATCGAAAACCAGTTCCTTACCCGGCTCAATGTCGCCGAGCGCATCGCCGCGCGCATGAAGGAGAAGCCGGGGATCGAACTTCTCGTGATCGCGCCGCACACGCACGAAAGCTGGATCGAGGCCCGCACCATGCGTACGGGCCGAATCCGTTTTCGCGGGGTGTTCGACAAGGCGGGTTTGTCCGACCGCGTGCGTTTTGTTTTTCCCGAGATCGTCAAGGACGACAAGACCGCCGACACCATGGTGCATTCCAAGGTGATGATCGTGGACGATGTTTTCCTCCGCGTCGGCTCCGCCAATCTCAACAACCGCTCGATGGGTACCGACACCGAATGCGATGTCGCGATTCATGCCGCGGATGACAGATCGCGCGCGACGGTGACGCGCATCCGCAACACGCTCCTCGGCGAGCACTGCGGCGTTGGCGCCGAAGAGGTCGCAGCATGCCTCGAACGCACCGGATCCCTTGTAAAAACAGCCGACACGCTTTCCGCGCGCGGGCACAGTCTGCGTCCTGTGCAGGATGGCGATCCCGACCCGGAAGAGCTTGCCGCGACGATCGGCGCGGTTGCCGACCCGGAACACACCGTCGGCATCGAGGAGTTCATGCGCGAGACGGTGGGCACCAAGATTCCCTATCGCCATGTCTCGCACGGCATCCAGGTGGCGCTCGGCGGTCTGGCCGTGCTCGGCCTTGCGCTGATGTGGCGCTACACGCCGCTTGCGGAGTGGACGGATTTGCGCGTGATCCGCGCCAGCGCGCTTTCGATCTCGGACAGCGTATGGGCGCCGCTGATCGTTGTCGGTGTCTTCGTGGCGGCAGGGTTTGTGCTGTTTCCGGTGACGATCCTGATCGCGGTCACGGCGGGAACATTCGGTCCGTGGCTCGGGCTGGTTTATGCTGCGGCCGGGGCGATGGCCTCATCGCTCGCGACCTATCTTCTCGGCGCGCGGCTCGGAAAGAACGCGCTGCGCACGCTTATCGGCCCGCGGCTCCACCGCGTCACGCGGCGGGTGCGCGACAAGGGCATACTTACAATGGCGACGGTGCGCATGGTTCCGGTCGCGCCGTTCACGATCGTCAATCTCGTGGCCGGCGCAAGCGGCATCCGCTTTGTCGACTTCGTCGCCGGCACGCTGCTCGGCCTTCTGCCCGGCCTCATCGTGCTGTCATCGCTCGGCAACCAGATTTTCTACGCGCTGTCCGATCCGGGCTGGACCGACATCGCGCTCGCGGGTCTTCTCATTCTGACCTGGATCGGCCTGTCTTTCGGCCTTCAAGTGCTCGTATCGCGGATCAGAGCCGCTCGCGTATGAGGGTTCGTGCGCTGACGTGGAACATTCACGGCGGGATCGGCCGCGACGGCCGCTTCGACCTTGGGCGTATCATCGGATTGATCCGCAAATGGGAGCCGGATGTCGTCGCACTGCAGGAAGTCGACTCGCGCCGCTGCGCGCCCGGCCACACCCCCGCCTTCGAACTGATTGCCCGCGATCTCGACTTCCACGCCGTCGAGGCCAAGACGATCACGGCGAAGGATGGCGACTACGGCCAGATGCTGGTCAGCCGCTGGCCGATCGGCGGCTCCACCATCCATGACATCTCCACTCCGGGGCGCGAGCCGCGCCGGGCCATTGAAGCCGATATCGACACACCGGGCGGCCCGCTCCATGTGATCGCGGCTCATTTCGGCCTCAGCCTGCAGGAACGCCACAGCCAGGCGAGGCATCTGGCGCGGGTGGCCGGCCGCGGCGCCCGGACCACGCTGATCCTGGGTGATTTCAACGACTGGATCCGCGGCACGGTGCAAAGCGCGCTTGCCGAGGAATTTCCGACCTGCACCGGCCACCGGACCTGGCCGTCCTTCGTGCCCCTGCTCCGGCTTGACCGGGTTTATTGCCGCCCGGCGGAAGCCTTCATCGCCAGCCGAGCCGATCCGGCCGGGGCAAAGATGTCGGACCATTTACCAATCATCGCCGATATAACCCTGTCCGCTTGAACCTTTGGCCGTTCTGGCTCAACCAAGTTTCGAAGCACCGTAACAACGAGATTGTTGCGCAGGGGAAAATAGAGGAAAATGCAACTTCTGAGACAGGGCTCAGCAGTTTGATGGCCAAGAGCGACTTCATCGTACTTGTCGACGACGGACCGGACCGACGGCCGGCATCGCCTGCGCCGCGCTGGAAGGTCGCCGTCATCGACGATGACCTTGCCGTGCATTCCGGCACGCGCTTTGCCTTGCAGGACTATCAGCTGCACGGCCGCAGGCTCGAGCTCCTGTTCGCCAAGTCCGCCAAGGAAGGCCGCGCGCTTCTGCAGGCGCATCCGGATATCGCCGTCGTGCTGCTCGATGTCGTCATGGAGAACGATGCGGCCGGTCTCGATCTCGTTGGCTACATCCGCGACGAGTTGAAGAACGAGACGACGCGTATCATCCTGCGCACCGGCCAGCCGGGCCAGGCGCCGGAGCGCCGCGTCATCGTCGATTACGACATCAACGACTACAAGGCGAAAACCGAACTCACCGCCGACAAGCTGTTCACCACGATCACCGCGGCACTGCGCAGCTACGAGCAGTTGAAGCGGCTCGTCGAGACGCGGCGCGGGCTAGAGATCATCGTCGAGGCCGCCTCGGACATATTCGACTCGGGCTCGCTGCAGCGGTTTTCGGAAGGTGTACTGACGCAGCTTTCCTCGCTTATCGACGCCGATTGCGCGGGCATGCTGGTTCTGCGCGAGGAAAGCGACAACACCGACTACCGGGTTCTCGCCGGCTCCGGCAGCTACCGCGACCTCGCCACGACCGAAGGCCGCGCCGCCATCGGCCGCGATCTGGGCGAAGTCATCGAGAAGGCGTTTACCGAAAGAAAGCACGCTTTTCTCGACGGCCGTACACTGCTGTATCTACGGACAGCAAGCGGCCGCGAGATCGTCGTGCTGATCGACGCGCAGAAGCATCTGTCCGACACCGACCGCGCGCTCGTCGAAGTGTTCTGCGGACGCCTCGCCATCGCCTTCGACAATATCTCGCTTTACGAGCAGTTGCAGGAAGCCAACGCCTCGCTCGAAGAGCGTGTAAAGACGCGCACACGCGAGCTCAGCGCGGCGAACGATCGTCTGCAGACCCAGTGGTCGCAACTGCGCAACGCCGCCGCCTTCAAGAGCGAGGTTCTGGGCACGGTCGCGCACGACCTCAAGAACCCGCTCGCCGTCGTTCTCGGCCGCGCCGAAATGCTGAGCAATTTTCTCGCCGTGTCGCCCCTTCCCGCCGAACAGGCGGAAGCGCAGATCGGCCATATCCGCAAGGCCGTGAACCGCCTGATCGGCATGGTCGACAGCCTGATCGGCGATGCGATGAAGGATGCGGACGACATCGTGCTGCGGCCGGAAACGCTGGATCTCGCCAGGATCGTCGGCGAGGTCGTCGATGCCAACCGCACGCTCGCCGAGCGCAAGGAACAGGACATCCGGCTTTCCATTCCGTCCGGCATTACCGGCTGGGGCGATCCGGACCGCCTGCGCGAGGCGCTCGACAACGTCGTCTCGAACGCCGTCAAATACAGCCCGATCAAGGGCGAGGTGCTGGTCGAAGTGGCAAACGATGCGGACGGCACGACAATCAGCGTGTCCGATTCAGGTCCCGGCATGTCGCCGGAGGACGAGAGCCGGCTGTTCGGCCGCTTCCAGCGTCTGTCGGCCAAGCCGACCGGCGGCGAAACCTCAACCGGTCTTGGGCTCCACATCGTCAAGCGCATCGTGGATTTGCATGGCGGGGCCATCCTGGTCGATAAGGGGCCCCTGGGCGGGGCGCGCTTTTCCATTTCCCTGCCCGCGCAACGAGTTACATGAGCCAGGCTGCAAGTCATAAGATCGTGGTCGTCGACGACGAGGCAGAAGCCCGGGAAATGATCGGCGATTACCTGAAGCTCCAGGGCTTCACGGTCACGCTGTGCGACGGCGGCCCGTCGCTGCGCGCGCTCGTGAAGAAAGAAACACCCGATCTCGTCGTGCTCGATCTGAACATGCCGGAGGAAGACGGCCTGTCGCTCGTGCGTTTCCTGAAACAGGAAAAGCCGCGCGTGCCGATCATCATGCTGACGGCGACGGCCAGCCCGATCGACCGCGTGGTCGGCCTCGAACTCGGCGCCGACGACTATCTCGCAAAACCCGCCGAACTGCGCGAACTCCTCGCCCGTATCCGCTCGGTTCTGCGCCGGAGCGCCGGTGGCGGCAGCCCTTCCGGCGCGGCCAATCCGGGCGAGACGGTCAAGATCGGCACCAAATGGCTCGATCTTGCGGGCCGTACCCTGCGCGACGAGAACGGCAAGGAACACGCCCTCACGAACTCGGAATTCACCCTGCTGAAGGCCTTTGCCGACCACCCGAAACGGGTGCTGTCGCGCGAGCGCCTGCTCGATCTGGCCAATGCCCGCGACGCCGACGCCTTCGACCGCGCGATCGACGTCAGAATCACCCGTATCCGCAAGAAGATAGAGCCGGATCCCAGCAATCCGCGCGTCATCCGCACCGTCCGCGGCGCCGGATATGTCTTCTCGCCCGACGAAAAGGACATCTGAACCGCCAGTTCCGACCGATTGTTTCGTCCCCGCCCGCCCGACGAAACATTTGCCGAAATGTGGAAACCGCATTTCGCAAGCGGCGCAAAACGGCGGAAACGGGCCCCCCTTAAAACCAGTCCCATCGAACGGGGCCGCTCAAGACGGCCGAGGGAGACGGGACAATGAATACGCGGACCAAAAACTCGCTGGTGCAGGCAGCCGCCCTGTCGGCGATTTGGGTTGTTGCGTCGACATTCGCCGGCCAGACGGCCACGGCGAAGATTGAAACCCGCCATCCCGACAAGGTTGTCGCCACGGCATTTCAGGTTCTTGAGCAGTCGGGTCAGTACACATCGGCCCGCCACGAGACCGGCGCCGCCAAGGGCGACCTTCAGGTTCAGACCCCGGCCTGCACCGGCCAGGCCTGGCCCTACATCACCAGCGAATGCCTGACGGGAAAGACCCCCGCCCGACAGGTTTCGCGCACGATCACGATCGAAAAGCGTACCGGCGAAGCGGGCTCCGTCCTCGTTCGCGTCGCCGCCGAGCCGCAAATGGCGGCCCGGTAAAGGAAATTCGCGGGCCGCAGGGTCCGCGCAATGAAAAGAAAAAGACGAACATGAACATGGACCTGGAAGCATCTGTCTCAGCTTTCGCTGCCCCGGCGAATGTAGGTGCCACAGGTCTCGTGTTCGGAAATGTGCTCGGAAACCATGCCGGCTTTGCCCTCGGTACCGGCGGTTTCAAAGAGCATGCTGGTGAGCCTGCCCCGGCTTCCCCCCCACCCCCCCCGCCGGGGCAGGCCCCCACCAGCTTCATGTCCCATCCGCCCGGGTATCCCCCCGGGCGTTTGGGCGTTTAGACGCCGCGATCCGGGGGGACCGCAGTGCTCGCCAACAGCTTCCTGGACGACCTCGAGGCAGAAGACGCCCACGGCGCCGCCCGCAACCCTGGGCCGCGCCTAGTTGCAACCGGCCCTGCCGCGAGCGAAGGTGCGCGCCGGGGTATTGGCATGCGTATCGGGCCCAAGATTTTCCTGGTCGGCGCGATTCCGATTCTGATCGCAGCGCTCATTGCGCTTGCGGCATGGATACTGCTCGGCCAGGCGGACCGCGCGCGCCAGGGCGCCGTGCTCGCCGGTGCTTTCTACCGCAATCTCAGCCTCGCGGTTGCCGCGCGCGACGACTACGTCAAGGCACAGCCGAGCGAACGGCCCGGCCATCATTACAGTTTCGCCAGCTATTCCAACCAGGCGTGGAATGACATGAACGCGCTGATCGCCTTCGCCGGCGATCGCGCGCAGACATCCGCCATCGACGAGGGCCGTGACGCGCTCAGCCTCTTCATGCGCCGCATGGCGGAATATGTACAAGCGACGGAACGCAATGACGCCGCAGCCAGGAACATGGCGGACCGTGCCGCGCGCCTGATTGCGCTGACCGACCAGGCCCGCGCCCGACAGCACACGTCCAACAACGACATCATGACATCGCTCACAGAGCGTGACCTGCGTGTGCGCTTCGCGCGCGACATTGTCGACAAGGCCAATCAGCTTTCAGGCGCCATCGCCGCCGTCGAGCTCCACCTGGCGCATCGCGGCGATGCGACGGAGCGAGACCGCCTTCTTGCCGCGCTGTCGGTGCACGCGGACGGTCTTGCAACCTTCCTGAAAGAGTCAGGGCGCGAGAAGACCGCGGCCGAGCTTCCCGCTCTTGTCGCATCCTACGAGGCCGCCGTACGCGCGGGATCGAACGCGCCCGAGCGTACGGCGCTTTCCACATGGAACGACCGGCAGCTGAAAATACATTCAAGCGAGCGCGGCAAGCTGCACGACGAAGTTGCGAGCCTTCTGAACTATTCGGTGCAGGCAAACGAGATCGATCAGACCACGCAGAACGTCGCGATCGAAACTCTGAAACTGGCGCAGGCCACATCGAACGCATTGGCCAATCGCGACCCGGCCGCCACCGAGGATATCCTGAAAAAGAGCGCGCAGCTCTCCCAGACAGTCGCGACGCTTCCGATCTCGCCCCTCATCCAGACCGAAATGGTCGATGCCATCGACCAGTGGCGCAAGGCGCTTACGGGATCGGGCGAGGCGCTGAGCACGCAGAACGAGATGATCGCGGACATGAATCGCACCGCGACGTCCATGCTCGAACGTGCGCGCGCGCTGAACGACATGTTCACGCGGTTCGCCGATCGCATCGGCGATCTCGTCCGCAAGATCCTCGTTTTCGGTGCGATCACCGGTCTGCTGCTCGGTGCGATCCTCGCCTTCTATGTGGCGCGCTCGATCACCAACCCGCTCGGCCGCCTGAAGACGCGCATGATGGAGCTCGCGAACGATCCGTTCGCCGGCCCTGTCGCCGAAGGCGAGAGGCGCGACGAACTGGGCGAGATGGCGCGCGCCGCCAATTTCTTTGTCACCGAGATCGGCCGCCGCGAACATGCGCTTCGCCGGGCAAAGGAGCGTGCGGACACCGCGCTGGCGGATCTCCGGCAGACGCAGGACGATCTCATCCAGTATGAAAAGCTCGCCTCGCTCGGTCAGCTGGTCGCCGGCGTCGCGCACGAGATCAACACACCCGTCGGCATTGCATTGACGACTGCCAGCTCGATGAGCGCCGAAGCGAAAGAGTTCTCGGACTCCGCAAGCTCGGGCACCCTGCTCCGTTCGCAATTCGACCGCTTCGTGGCACGCATCGCCGAAGGCTCGCAGCTCCTGCAGACCAATCTCAACCGCGCGGCCGAACTGGTCTACAGCTTCAAACAGGTCGCCGTCGACCAGACCAGCGGCGACCGCCGCACGTTCGCGCTCGACGCATGGCTGGCCGAGCTCCTTACCTCGCTCGGACCGGTTCTCCGGCGGTCAGGCCACGAGGTAACGCTCGAATGTCCGGAGGGTCTGACGATGGACACCTATCCCGGCGCCCTCGCTCAGGTCTTTACAAATCTCGTCATGAACGCCGTCTCGCATGCGTATGACGAAGATCAGGCCGGCTACATGAAGCTGCAGGTCGAGAAATCAAGGCCGGGATGGCTGCGCTTCACGTTCTCCGACGACGGCCGCGGCATTCCCGCCGACAATCATGAGAAGATTTTCGAACCGTTCTTCACCACGGGCCGCGCCAGCGGCTCGACCGGCCTTGGCCTGCACATCGTCTATAACCTCGTGGCCAACAGCCTGCAGGGCAATATCCACCTTGAAAGCGAGGTCGGACGCGGCACGACATTCATCATCGACCTGCCGCAAAGCATCGCTCACGCCGCGGCCAACCAGAAACATTTCGCTACCGCCTGAGGGACGTCATGCTCAAATCCGTGCTTTGCATCAGCGCGATCTGCGCCGCGCTGTCCTTCCCGGCGAACGCCCAGACGCTCGTTTTCTGCTCGGAAGGCAATCCCGAAGCGATCAACCCGCAGATCGTAACCACAACCACCGGCATGAATGCGGGGCGGCCTATTTTCAACAATCTCGTCGAGTTCGAACCCGGATCGACGAACATCCGCCCTTCGCTCGCCGAAAGCTGGACGATCTCGCCGGACGGCACGGAATATGTGTTCAGGCTTCGGTCGGGCGTTAAGTTTCACGCCAGCGAGCGTTTCACGCCGACGCGCACGATGAACGCGGACGACGTTCTGTTCTCGCTGGAGCGGCAGTGGAAGGAAAACCATCCCTACCACAACATTTCCGGCGCGAAGTACGACTACTTCAAGGATATCGGCATGCCCGATATCCTGAAGAGCATCGAAAAGATCGACGATATGACGGTGCGCATCGTATTGACGCGCGCCGAAGCTCCTTTCCTTGCCAATCTGGCGATGGACTTCAACGTGGTGCATTCGGCTGAGTACGCGTCGAAGATGCTCGACCAGGGAACGCCGGAGAGGCTTGATCTCGAACCGGTCGGCACCGGCCCGTTCCAGTTCGTTTCCTGGCAGAGGGATGTCGCGATCCGCTATCGCGCTTTCCCGGATTACTGGGCAGGCAAGCAGCCGGTCGAAACGCTCGTCTTCTCGATCACGCCGAACCCGGCCGTGCGCCTGACCAAGCTGAAGGCCGGCGAATGCCATGTCATGGCATTTCCCGATCCGCACGATGTCGGCAAGATCGAGAGCGATCCGAATCTCACTCTGATGAGCCAGGAAGGGCTCAATATCGGCTATCTCTCGCTCAACGTCACGAAGCCGCCGCTCGATGATGTGCGCGTTCGCCGCGCCATCAATCTCGCGGTCGACAAGGAGTCGATTCTCGAAGCTGTCTATCGCGGCGCGGGCGTCATCGCCAAGAACCCGATCCCTCCGACGATGTGGTCCTACAACGACGACATCAAGGATTATCCCTACGACGTCGAGGCCGCACGCAAGCTGATGAAGGAAGCAGGCCTGCCGCAGGGCTTCGAGACCGAAATCTGGTATATGCCGGTCAGCCGTGCGTACAATCCGGACGGCAAACGCATTGCCGAACTCATACAGACCGATCTTGCGCAGATCGGCATCACAGTCCGCCTCGTGACCTATCCCTGGGAAGCATACCGCACGCGTCTGCAGGACGGCGAGGCACCGATGGCGCTCTATGGCTGGACCGGCGACAACGGCGACCCCGACAACTTCCTCAACGTGCTGCTCGGCTGCACGGCGGCCCGCATCGGCGGAAACAATGTCGCGAAATGGTGCGACCGCGAATATGACGAGCTGATCACCAGGGCCAAGCAGACATCCGACCGGGCGGAACGCATCGCGCTTTATCGAAAGGCGCAGGAGATCGTCAAGCGCGAGGCACCGTGGGTTCCGATCGCCCATTCGGTGGTCTTCACCGGCGCGCGGAAAAACGTCCGCGACTACAAGATGGACCCGCTCGGGCGCCATCCGTTCGAGGGCGTGGGACTCGCCGACGACTAGGCATCTTGAGTCTTCCGTTCCGAGCCCCATCTGCCCAGAGGGGGCCGACAGGAGCTCAATGATGAAGACCCAAGGTTCAGCCGTCTGGTCGGGCGGCATCAAGGATGGCAAGGGCGCCATTTCCACGAAAAGCGGCGCGCTGAAAGACTATCCCTACGGCTTTGCCAGCCGCTTCGAAGGCAAGCCCGGCACGAACCCCGAAGAATTGATCGGCGCAGCACATGCCGGATGCTTCACCATGGCGCTCTCGCTTATACTGGGCGAAGCCAAGCTGACGGCGGAGAGGATGGAAACCACCGCCGATGTGACGCTGGACAAGGTCGCCGACGGATTTTCCATCACCTCGGTTCATCTCACGCTGAAAGCGAAGATACCCGGCGCGACGAAAGAGCAGTTCGAGGAGCTGGCCGGCAAGGCAAAAGCCGGATGCCCGGTGTCGAAACTTCTGAATGCGGAGATCACGCTCGATACGACTCTCGAGAGCTGATCAGAGCAGGCTTTCTTCGTATTTGATGTCGCCATCGACGCGCAGACGCTTCAGCATTGCGCGCCCGGATTCGGACAGGACCGCATCAATCTCGACACGCTGATCGTTCCTCAGCGTCTCGAGCGCGCGGCCCTCGCCTTCCGGCACGAAGAATTTCTCGAGATTGTAGTCGGCACTCAGGATCGCGCACGCCGGCTCCGCGCAGTTCGCGGGCCGCGATATGTTCGTGACGGTGCCGCGTATGGACGTGGCGTTCTCGGGTTTCGTCCGATTCAGCGCCACCGGTTTCCATGTCCCGCCGTCCTGCGCCAGTTCGACATACACCGGATCGCCCCAGCCGAAATCGTCGTCTCCAGCGAGTTCCGCCGGCTTCAGCGTCGACATCGGATAGGACAGGATGACATAATCGCCGCGCAGGAAATCGCGCGGATCGACCGGAATGACCGGTAGCCGGATCTCCGCGCCGTTCGCCAGAAGGTTGGCGCGCGCGACAAGCATATAGCCGAGCAGCCCGGCCTGGACCGCGAACGCGGCGGCAAATCCCAAAAGCGGAACTTTCCGGATCATGCCGCGGCCTCCTTCGCGTGCGCGGCAAGGCGCTTGTCCAGACGGAAGAGAACGAAGGACAGCGCGATGAACAGAAGGCCGCCGACAAGGAAAGCCAGCGCCGTGTCGATCAGCGTGCCGAGCGTCACGCTGTAGAGATAGAGAACCTCTGCGCCGAACGCGAAGAGGCCGATCTTGCTGCCGACGGGATGGCCGCTGTGGCCGAGCGATACCCACCACAGCGCCGCAAGCACGACGATGATCCCGGCAAACAGCCGGCCGTAGAATTCAGGCGGCTGGTCCCACGCGCCAAGAGCAACGAGCCCTGCACCGAGCGCAGCAACCGCACCGAGATCGAGAAAGCGCAGCGTGCCGCGTTGCGCGGCCAGTGCTGCGAGCACAAGCGCAGCGGCAAGGGCAATGACCGACGGCACGATCCAGCCCGCGCCGGAATCGCGGCCGAATTCGTAAAGCGCGATCTGGAAAATCCCGGCGGCCAGCAGGAATCCGCCCAGCGCGGGAAATTGCAGATCGTGACCGAGGCTGCTCAGGCCGGCATGATGCACCGAGGCCAACGCCGAGCCGGCCGCAAAGAACGCGAGACCGATGCAGGCAAGAAGCGCGAACATGCCTTCGGCCGGCCAATCCAGTGCCTGGCCGAAATGCATCACCGTCACGACAATCCAGAACGCCAATGCATAAATGCCCGCCATTCGCGCCGCACGGCTGTCGAGCGTTGCGGCGAGCGCGGCCGCGATCAGGATCGCGGCAAGCCCGCCCCAATGCGGTCCGGCGTGGTTGTCGATCGTCACCACCCACACCCAGTAGCAAGCCCCGGCGAGCGCCAATACGGTTCCCGATACCGAACGCGTGAGAAACGCCGCCAGCAAAACGCCGATCAGCCAGAGCATGATGGCATCGGCGAATTCACCGGCGAGATGGTAGGTCTGCCCCACAAGGGCAATCGATCCGGCGAACACCATGCCGCCGAGCAGAACCGCGGCGTCGGCAAAACGCGGAAGATCGCGCTTCTGCAAGACCGCGCCGGCGCCATAGGCGATCGCAAGACACAGCACGAGAAGCGCGAAGCGGAAGATGCGCGGGATGTAGTCCCAGTTCGCGCCAATAAAGGCGAACAGGCTGAAGCCGATCAGAACGACGCCAAGTACGGCGATGACGGCCGCCAGCCCGAACCCGGCACCGGGACGCTCGTCCAGCGATGCCAGAATGGAAGTGGCGCCATCGGCGCTCACCCAACCCCTGTCGCGCCAGCGCGGCAGATCTTCCGCGAGGCGCTTTTTGTAGCCGGCATCGAACATGGGCGACCGCTCTATCCCGCGTTTGTTTCGTTGTTATTTCTTCGCCGGTTTTTTGGCTTGCGCACCCGCATTTTCGCGCATGCGTTTGGAGGCAACGGCCTCGATATGGGCGGCGACGTCGGGGTTGGCGGCGATGAACGTGTTGAAGTCACGCGCTTCGAGCCTCAGCAAGGAGCAGTAGGCAATGGAGATCACATCCGCCGTGCGCGGCCCGCTGGTCAGAAGCGCAAGCTCCCCGAACACATCGCCCGTACCGAGGCGTATCTCGCGATCGCCGGCACGCACCTCGACCGCGCCCGAGGATATGAAATAGGCCGCATCGCCCTCGTCGCCCTGGTGGATAAGAACCTCTCCAGGCAGCGTAAAGACGGGCTTCATCAGGTCCGCCATCTCCGTGACCTGCTGTTCGTTCAGGGCGGCGAACAGCGGGAACCGGCGGATGAGCTCGTGAATATCGAGCCCGAGATCGAGCGGCGGCCGCTTGTCGGCCTGATCGCGGCGGCTCGCCACGCGCATCTTCAGATCGCGATGCAGTTCGGGACCAATAATGCTCTGCTCGTAAAGATTCTCGTATTCGAGCTCCTCGTGGCGCAGCGCCGTCCGGACAACGAAACTCCGCTTCAGTTCCTGCGCATATTCCGGGAATTGCAGACCGAGCGAGTCGACCGCGCGCTGCAGCGCCTGCCGCCGGTCCTGCAGCAGTTCCGCCGCGCGCGAGGCGACATCTAGTCCGAGAACGGGGCGGATCGTTTCCTTGATGAAAGGCTCGAGCCGCATCAGCACGATGCGGCTGGCTAGCAGGATCTCGAACCGATCCGACAGCAGGCGCGAAAAATAGGAATCGACGCCAAGCCTTCTATGGAGACCGTGGGCGATTCTCAGCCGCTGCGGCAATTCGAGATTTTGCGCCGCCACGGCGGCGTAACCCTTTTCGCCGCCGGTGCGCGCACTGTCGATCAGCCGGGCGCTTTCGGCCAGCATGTCCGACACGATGGAGAATGAGATCGTGCGCTCGCGGAACTGCTCAAGGATGATTTCTCGCTCGCGCCGCGCGAGCGTGACGAGGCCAAGCGTCATGCGGCTTTCGCGGCCGAACTCGGCTACGTCGTGCTTTTCTTCCAGCTCGCTCGACGTCTCGAGCCGCTCTTCGATCTCGAGATCCTGGAGCTCGTAGAGACTGGCCGCTTTCGTCAAGGTTTCGCGCACATTGGTCTGGGCAACGCCGAGCACCTGCTGGCGCAGCGCGGCATCGAGCGGCGACAGCTTGTCGAGGCCTGTCAGGCGCATGACGTAATGCAGCGTCGTGCCCTGGACGAGGATCGTGAACAGCACATAGCCGGTGGCAAGCACGGCGATGAAGCGCTGCACTTCGGCCGGGATTTGCTGGTTCTCGGTCAGGGCAAGCGCCAGCGCCAATGTCAGCGCGCCGCGCAGGCCGCCCCAGAAAATGACGAGGCTGTAGCGCGGGTCGATCGGCGGCGAGAGGCCGAATCTCTGCAGGATCGGCTGCACCCCAAACAGAATCATGCCGCGGGCTATGAACGACGCCACGACGAGCATCAGGATCAAGAACAGATCGCTCCATGTCGCGCCGGCCAGCAAGCGCGGCACGAGAATGGACGCCAGCACGAAGATCAGCGCCGATGCCCAATAGTCGAGCTGGTTGGACATCGCCTTGAACTGGTTCCAGCCAACCGGCGTCGCGTAGCCGGGTCCATACAGATTGAGCGTGATGCCGACAATGACCACCGCGACAACGCCGGATACGTTGACCCAGAGTTCGGCCGCGACGAAAGCGAGATAGGGCGCGGCAAGACAAAGGCTGACCTGACTCATCGGCCGGTCGCCGACAAAGGCGAGCGCAAGACAGATCGCGCGCCCTGCGAGATAGCCGAAGATCGCGCCGCCGCCGCCGAGCACGACGAACTGCATAACGGCGCCGGCGACATCCACCGGCTGCGGCTGCAGCACATAGCCGAGAAACAGCGCGAACAGCGTAATCGCGGCGGCGTCGTTGAACAGGCTCTCGCCTTCGAGCAGGCGCCCGAGGCGCGCCGGGGCGCCGACATCGCGCAGGATTCCGATCACCGCGACGGGATCGGTCGTCGAAATTACCGCGCCGAGCAAAAGGCACGCCATCAGCGAGAAACCGGACACCCAGTGCATGAAGCCGCCGACGAACAGGGTCGCCACGACCACCGCGATGACCGACAGCATGACGACCGGAACGGCATCTTCGGCGATCTCGCGGACGTCGATATTGATGGCCGCCTGGAAAATCAGAATCGGCATCAGCACGAAGATGAAGATGGAGGAATCGAATGGCGGATCGGTCAGCAGCGAGCCGACGCCGTCCGCCGGGAAATCGTAGTATTGCCGCATCAGATGCGACACGAGTCCGATGCCGATGCCGATGAATGCATACGCGACCGCGATCGGCACCTTGAGACGCGTGACGATCGGCTCCGCGATGCTCACCACGACGAGCAGGCCGGTGACGATCAGGATGACGGCTGGAACGAGCATTCTGGTCCTGGATATCGTTAGGCCGCGCTAGAGCACGGCCTTCCTGATGTTTGACTGCACCATGCTGCCGGTCTTGCCAATCGTCAGCGTTTCGCCTTCGCGCGCGAAGCTGCCGCCGGAAAAATCGGCTTTCATCTTTTTTTCCATAAGTGCGATCCGCGCGTCGTCATATTCCGGCGCATGGTGGAAGCAGACGAGCGACCCGGCCTGTGCCGCGCGCGCCAGCGCAACACCCGCCTCCCATGTCGAATGCCCCCAGCCGCGATAGCGCGGGTAATCGTCCTCGTCGAACGTCGCGTCATAGACAATGACACCGGCACCTTCCGAAAACGAGACGAGCGATGCGGACATCGGATCGGAGGCATCGCCTTCGTGCTCCATATCCGTCAGCACGACGGCGGATGCATCGCCGACATCGAAGCGATAGCCCGTCGCGCCGTCCGGATGATTGAGCGGGCAGGTCGGTATTTCGAGCCCGCCGATCGTCAGCACCTCGCCGGCGGAAAATCCGATGAAACGCACCTTCGACGGCAGCGCATCGAACGTCACGGGGAAGAGCGGCGGCGAAAACAGCCGCTTCAGCGACTCCTCCGCGCTCTCGCCGCCGAGATTGCCGCAATAGATGTCGATCGTGACGCCCGGCACGAAACACGGCGCGAACAGCATCAGGCCGATGACATGATCATGATGCAGATGCGTCAGCAGGATATCGAAATGGTCTCCCGCTCTGGCCTCGAGCTGCATGCCGAACGGCACAAGCCCGGTGCCGGCATCGATGATGAAACGGCGTCCGCCCGCGCTGACTTCGATGCAGCTCGTATGCCCGCCGTAGATGTTCGTTCCCGGCCCGGCCACGCCGACCGAGCCGCGCACGCCCCAGAAGCGCAGGAAAAGACCGTCCTGTTCGATACCGTTGGTCATGCGCGGCGCCGGATGAATCGTTCACAATGGGCGCGAAGTCTAAGTCCAGCTTTCATTTATGCGCAAACTCCGTGACGCCGTCCCAGCCAGCGGGCGGCGGATGGGCGATGAATGTGCGGCATTGCGCCTCCATGTAGGTGTAAAGGCCGCGAAGCTCGTCGGGCGCGGCTTCGCGGGCTCTGGCGGCGAGATCAAGCGCCTCCCTGAACCGCCCGGCGCGGAAATGCTCGTGGATTTCGCTGTTGAGTTTCGCCAGCTTCAGGAATTCCGGTGTCACTGCAAATTCGGGATCGCCGGCAAGGGTGAAGATGCGCACCGCCCTTGTCTTGCCCTTCACCTTCACCGCGTCGACCTCAAGCCATGCGAATTCGGGAGCCGCGGCAACGGTTGGTTCGGAAGCCAGAACCGTCACGCCATAGGTCTTGCTTGCGCCCTCGAGCCGTGACGACAGATTGACGTCGTCGCCGAATGCCGAATAGTCGAACCGTCGGCTCGACCCGAAATTTCCGACCGAGCACGGCCCCGTCGCAAGGCCTATGCCGAACCTGACTTCCTTGTGCGGACGGCCGGCCTTTTCGGCCTCGGCCTTCCACCCGGCGTTCAGCCGCTCCAGCTCGCGCAGCATGTCGAGCGCGGCGAATGCCGCCTGCCGCGCGTGCTCGGGATCGTCGAGCGGCGCGTTCCAGAAAGCCATGATCGCATCGCCGATATATTTGTCGAGCGTCGCGCGACGTTTCATCACGACCTCGCTGAGCGGATCGAGATAGGCGTTCATAAAAGAGGTTAGCTCCTGCGCGGACAGCCCTTCCGAAATCGTGGTGAAGCCGCGGATGTCACAGAACATGACCGTGATGTCCCGTGTCTCGCCGCCGAGAACGAGTTTGGAGGGATCGCGCGTCAGTTGCGCAACGACGGCCGGAGACACGAAGCGTCCGAACGCATCGTTGACCCACTTCTTCTGTTTCTGCTCGATGCGATAAAGCGTAATGACGCCGGAGAGGTAGACGGCCGCCACCGTTGCCCCGGGATAGAGCGGATCGAGCAGAAGCCCCCGGCTGGAGAACGCATACCAGCTGATGGCAACGAGAATGCCGATAACGGCGATGCCGAGTATCGCCGCGCCCGCCGCCTCGACTTTCGGAAGGAGCACCGCAATGCCGAGTCCCGCCAGTGCCGCGATCAGAAGTTCGAGCCCCAGCGCCCAGTCCGGGCGCGTCAGCGAATGGCCCTCGAGCACATGCTCCAGCAGCTGCGCATGGACCTCGACGCCCGCCACCGTGGGATCGACCGGCGTCGTCCGCTGATCGAGAAGGCCCGCCGCGGACGTACCGACAACGAGGATGCGGCCGGCGACATCGCTGTCAGCCAGCGAGCCGTCGAACACTTTCCACACCGGAATGAAACGGCCGGCCTGCGTGCGCGAGAACCGCACACGCACCTCGCCCATCGGGTCGGTCGCGATTTCGATCCCCCCCGCCTTTACCGCGTTGATCCCGGTCTTGGCGCCGAGACTTGTCTCGCCGCTCGCGTTCGAGGCGCGAATCACGAAAGTCGATGCGGATTGCGCGACCCTTAGAGCCTCGAGCGCAAGCCCCGGGACGATCTTGTCGTCGAGCGCAAGCACCAGCGGCACGCGGCGTATGATCTGGTCGTGATCGGGCAGCCAGTTCATGGCACCGAAGCCGGACGCCTTTTCGGCCAGCACCGGAAGCGGCAGCACCGCTCCGCTGAAACGCGGCAGGAACGGCAGGGGATCGTCGCCCGCGCTGGCCACCCCGTGGCGCATCGGATAGTCCTTGCCGGCATCGCCACGCGTCAGGATCGTGCCGAGCACGACCGGCGCCGTGCCGATGGCGGCGGCGAGAATCTCGTCCTGTGTCGGCGCCTCGGCAAGCTCCCGCTCGATCTGACGCCGCGCCGGCGTGTCGGGCAAAAGCGCCAATACATTCTCGCTGCTGGTGCGGTCGGGCTCGGAGAGCACGAAGTCGAAGACGATGGCGGCGGCGCCCTTGTCCTTGAGCCGCGTCACCATCTCGGCGACGCGCGTGCGCGGCCAGGGCCACTGCCCCAGACGCCGCAGAGATTCATCGTCGACATCAATGATCCGGACCGGCCCGTCGGGATTCCATGGCCGGGGCTCGATCCGCTGATAGCTGTCGAAGACGAGATTGCGGACGGCGTCGAGCCTTGCGGTCTCGAAAAGCCCGAGCGCCAGCAGCGCGCCCAGCGGCACAAGCACCGCGAGCGCGTAGGTCCAGCGATTGCTCATATGGAGAGCCCGGCGTCCGCCATGTCAAAACCCTGCGCAGCAGAGGACTTAAAGCACAACCCTCTGCTGTGCATTGCCATTCTTCTCCATACCTTGCCGCTTTGGGAAAGAGTGTGGCAGCTTTGCACTAGCGTCGGCAACCGGGCCAAAACATGGTTTGCGGCTTCTGGGGGTTTTATGACGACCGTTCGAGGCGGCCTTTCAGGTCTGCTTTTCGCAGCCGCTTTATGTGCATCGGGCAACACGATGGCACAGGATGCCTCGTCGTCCGATCGCGCCGAGCTGTTTGCCTATCTCGCCCGCAATCCCGGCGACGTCAAAGCCACGCTCCGCTACGCTGACCTCAGCAAGGAGGCCGGAGACATAGAAGCCGCCATCGGCGCGCTTGAACGTGTGCTCTTCTATGAACCGAACGAGCCGAACACGCGACTATATCTGGGCCTGCTGTATTCGCGGCTTGGATCCTACGACATGGCGCGCGGCTATTTCGAAAGCGTTGTCGAACATCCGGCGACGCCTCCGGCCATCCGGGAGCGCGCGGCCTATCTGATGGCGCAGTCCGACGAGAATACGGAGCCGTGGCAGTTCCGCAACTTCGTACGCACCGGCCTGCGCTGGCAGAGCAACGCGAACGGCGAACCGGACAAGGGGTATTTCGCCTATTCCGCCGACGCCGATCAGTACCAGCCCGTCGAAGGCAATCCGGAAGGCGACTGGAACGCCTATCTGCAGACGGGATCGAGCGTAATTTACGATTTCGGCAATCAGAACGGCGACCAGTTCGAGGCGACGGTCACGACCTACAGCACAGCCCAGTTCGATTTCGACGAATATAACTACAATGTCATAGAAGCCACCGCAGGCGTGCGCTTCGGCATTCCGACCGACAACCCGACGCAGATGGCGTCGATCAAGCCCTATCTCATCGCGGGCGGCGCAACCGTCGATTACGACCCGTACTACTGGTCCGGCGGCGTTGGCGTTCAGGGCACGGCGCCGCTCGGCGCATGGACGTTCGCGCCTTATGTCCAGGCAATCTATCGCGAGTTCGAAGGCGATGCCTTCAACCCTCCACCGGACGATTTCGATCCGGGTGCGACGGGCTGGGTCTACAGCACCGGCGTGCGCATCACCAGCGACCCGAAGGCCGCACAGCGGCTGCAGGTGCATGTCGGCTACGAGCGTCGCGAAGTGTCGGACAAGGACACCATCGTCACCGACGACTTCAACTTCGACACCTTCGAGTTCTCGACGGACTACCAGAGCTATCACCGCGCGATCATCGAGGTGCGTACGCCCTTCGATCTCTACGCCAAGGGCCACCATATCCTGGTGACGCCCTTGCTCGGCGTGCGCTACACGATCCACGACAGCGAAGATCCGTTCGCTCCGGTATTCGCCGACGGCTCGGTGTTCCCCGGCGAGATCGAATTCGCCGAACGCGAGGACTGGGAGTTCCGCGCCGGCCTTGCCGTGGACTACGCGATCAATGATTGGGCGGGCGTCGGCGGCCAGATCAGCTACACCATCACCGACTCGAACATCCCGGCTTATGACACCGATAATTTCACGGTGTCGTTCGGCCCGCACTTCCGGTTCTGAAGGATACGCTCATGCCGATCTTCAACAGCCGAACGGCCGCCCGGATCTCCGCCCTTCTAGCCTCGACGGCGCTGTTCGGCATGCCGGCGCAGGCCGAAACCGTCGGCACGGCGGCAGCGGTCAATCCCGCGACGGAAGGCGTTCGCGGCGGCGGCGTGCGCACGCTGCGGCTCGGCAGCGAAGTCGTGCGAAACGAGACAGTCCGCACCTCGGCTTCGGGCTCGACGCAGATCCTTTTCATCGACAAGACGACGCTGAACATCGGCCCGTCGAGCTCCGTCACGATCGATAGCTATGTGTTCGATCCGCAGGCCAACACCGGCGAGGCGACGATCCGCCTCGGCAAGGGCCTGATGCGCTTTGTCGGCGGCGAGATCAGCCACAACAACACGGTCACCATCAAGACGCCCGCGGCGACCGTCGGCGTGCGCGGCGGCACGGTTACGATCGGCTACACATCGGAAGGCCTGCGCGTCATTTTGCACTACGGCACCGCCGAAGTGTCGAACGGCTGCGGCACCGTCGTGCTGCGCCGCGGCGGCTATGCCGTCACGGTCGCGGGACCGGGCGAATGCCCGTCCGATCCCGAAAAGGCGACCAAGCAGGAAATCAAGGAAGCTCTGGCCAAGCTGACCAGCGGCCCCGGCCAGAGCGGCGGCGGCACGTTCACCGGCCAGGGCCCCGAAACCTCGGAGACCTTCGAGGCGAACAACACCCCGCCGCCCGAGAAGTTCGACGACCTGCTCGACGAACTGAAGCAGTGGGACAACACCTTCGTGCCGCTCGGCAACTATTACTGGCCGAACGGCTGCTAACGCCTTTTACTTCGCGTTCTTCGCCAGCCACTCCTTCATCTCGGCGATTTCCTTTTTCTGCGCGTCGATGATCTGGCGGGCGAGCGCCTTGCGGCTTTCGTCCTTGCCGTATTTCAGCTGTACCTCGGCCATGTCGATCGCGCCCTGATGATGCGGAATCATCATCTGCACGAAATCGACATCCGGATCGCCGGACGGTTTCACCGCGCCCATATCGACGGTCATCTTTTCATGCGCCGCCATCTGGGCCTCGAAGGCCGGATCGGCGCCGGACATGGCCGCGCCGCCATGCGCTCCATGATCCTGCTGGGCGAAAGCGGGCATCGCAACCAAAACGGCGGCGAGAACAGACAACACTGCCTTGCGCATTGAAAACCTCCTTATTTCTTCTCTTCCGAGCCTGTGATTCCGGCTGCGTGAACCAGTCTTGACCTTCCCCAATGGGGAAGGTCCATATCCCTTGTGATGATTTTTTCGTGACGGGACAATTTATGGACCACACACATCACCACACCGGCACTTCCTGCTGCAGCCACAAGGCGGAAACCGCCCCGGATTCGCACACCGTCAAAGATCCGGTCTGCGGTATGGACGTCGATCCGCACACCGCCAAGCATCGCACCGAGCATGACGGGCGGCCCTATTATTTCTGTTCGGCCGGCTGCAAGGCAAAGTTCGAGGCCGATCCGGCGAAGTATCTCGAGCCGCGCGCGAGCGAACCCGTGCCGGAAGGCACGGAATACACCTGTCCGATGCATCCGGAGATCCGCCAGATCGGCCCCGGCTCCTGCCCGATCTGCGGCATGGCGCTCGAGCCGATGACGATCACGGCGGACGCGCCGCCGAACCATGAACTGATCGATTTCACGCGCCGGTTCTGGATCGGGCTTGCGCTGACAGTCCCGATCTTTGTGCTCGAGATGGGCTCGCACCTGTTCGGCTGGCGGTTGCTCGATCCGGCGACGTCCAATCTCGCGCAGTTCGCGCTCGCGACGCCCGTCGTGCTGTGGGCCGGATGGCCGTTCTTCCAGCGCGGCTGGGCGTCTCTCGTCACGCGCAATCTCAACATGTTCACGCTGATCGCGATGGGCACCGGCGCGGCGTGGATCTACAGCGTCGTCGCGACCTTCGCGCCCGGCGTTTTCCCGGAAGCGTTCCGCGGCCATCACGGCGAGGTCGCGGTTTATTTCGAGGCGGCCGCCGTCATTACGGTGCTCGTCCTGCTCGGCCAGATTCTCGAACTCCGCGCCCGCGAGGCGACCGGCGGCGCCATCCGCGCGCTGCTCGATCTCGCGCCGAAAACCGCACGTCGCATCGGCAAGGACGGCGCGGACGAAGACATCGCGCTGGAGCACATCCAGGTCGGTGATCTTCTGCGCGTGCGTCCCGGCGAGAAAGTGCCGGTCGACGGCATCGTCACCGACGGCCGTTCTTCGGTCGATGAATCGCTTGTCACCGGCGAAAGCATGCCGGTCACGAAAGAGATAGATGCACGCGCCATTGCCGGCACGCTCAATCAGTCCGGCGCGCTCGTGATCCGCGCCGAGCATGTCGGGCGCGATACGATGCTGTCGCGCATCGTGCAGCTTGTTTCGGAAGCGCAGCGTTCGCGCGCGCCGATCCAGCGGCTCGCCGATCAGGTTGCGGGCTGGTTCGTGCCGCTCGTGATCCTGACCGCGTTGATCGCGTTCGCGGCCTGGGCCTGGTTCGGGCCCGAGCCGCGCCTGTCGTATGGACTTGTGGCCGCCGTCGCCGTTCTCATCATCGCCTGCCCTTGCGCGCTCGGCCTTGCGACTCCGATGTCGATCATGGTCGCCGTCGGACGCGGCGCGCGCGCCGGCGTGCTCGTCAAGAACGCCGCGGCGCTCGAACGGCTGGAAAAGGTCGACACGCTGCTCGTCGACAAGACCGGCACGCTGACCGAAGGCAAACCGGCGCTGGTCAAGATCGTGCCGGCGCCCGGCTTTGCCGAAGACGACGTGCTGCGGCTTGCCGCAAGCGTCGAACGCGCCAGCGAACATCCGCTGGCGCAGGCGATCGTCGCCGCCGCGACCGGGAAGAAACTCGCGCTGTCCAATGTCACTGATTTTGACTCGCCCGTCGGCAAGGGAGCGCTCGGCACGGTCGACGGCCACAGCGTCGTCATCGGGAATGCCATCTTCCTCAAGGAACACGGCATCGACGCATCGCCGCTCGAAACCGAAGCCGACGCCCTGCGCCGCGACGGCGCGACCGCGATCTTCGTCGCCGTGGATGGCACGCCCGCGGCCTCGCTTGCGATCGCCGATCCGGTGAAGACGACGACGCCGGACGCGCTGAAGGCGCTGCACGCCGCCGGCATTCGCATCGTCATGCTGACGGGCGACAACAGGACAACAGCGGAGGCCGTCGCGCGCAGGCTCGGCATCGACGATGTGCGCGCCGAGGTGCTGCCTGCCGACAAGAGCCGCGCCGTTGCGGAGTTCCGCGAACAGGGCCGCGTGGTCGCGATGGCCGGCGATGGCGTCAATGACGCGCCGGCGCTCGCCGCCGCCGATGTCGGCATCGCCATGGGAACCGGCACCGATATCGCCATCGAGAGCGCGGGCATCACTTTGCTTTCGGGCGATCTCACCGGCATCGTCCGCGCCCGCCGCCTGTCGGAAGCCACGATGGGCAATATCCGCCAGAACCTGTTTTTCGCGTTCATCTACAACGCGGCCGGGGTTCCAATCGCGGCCGGCGCACTATATCCGCTGTTCGGCATCGTCCTGTCGCCCATCGTCGCGGCGGCGGCGATGGCGCTGTCCTCTGTCAGCGTGATCGCTAACGCATTGAGGCTGCGGGGCTTGCGCCTCTGAATCTTGCCTCGCGGCACAGCGATTGCTTGTTTCCGGGGGACTGAACGGGAACAATCAATCCGATTGTGGATGTGCGGGGTCGAGATGCTGCAGACGAAAGCCACTATGGGGCCGGAGGCCGAGGCGGAGCACGAGCAGGCCATATCCGACGCCAAGGGCTCGATCCTCGAGAAGATGACGCTCGCGGTCGGCAAGGATCCAGCCTATGCGACCGAGCGCGACTGGTATGTGGCGGTGGCGCTGGCGGCGCGCGATCGCATCACCCACCGCTTCCTCGGCGGCAAGCGCGCGTCCAAGGCGGATGGTAAAAAGCGCGTCTATTATCTCTCGCTCGAATTTCTGATCGGCCGCCAGCTCACCGATGTGCTGTCGAATTTCGAGCTGATTGAGGTTTTCCGCGCCGCGCTCGGCGATCTTGGCGTCGATTTCGAGAAGGTGCGCGAAGCCGAGCCGGACGCCGCGCTCGGCAATGGCGGCCTCGGCCGTCTCGCCGCCTGCTTCATGGAAAGCATGGCGACGCTCGGCATCCCGGCCTATGGCTATGGCATCCGCTACGACCACGGCCTGTTCCGCCAGGTGATCAAGGACGGCTGGCAGCAGGAATATCCCGAGACATGGCTGCAGAACGGCACTCCGTGGGAGTTTCTGCGGTCGGACGTCACCTACGACATCAAGTTCGGCGGTTCGGTCGAAACGGTGACGAATGCCGCCGGCGTCAACCGGTTCATCTGGCATCCGTCGGAGATCGTCCATGCGATCGCCTATGACACGCCGATCGTCGGCTGGCGCGGCACGAATGTGAATCCGCTCAGGCTCTGGTCGGCGCGCCCCGCCGATCCGCTGCACCTCGAACTCTTCAACAAGGGCGATTATGTCGGGGCGGTGTCGGATCAGGCGCGCGCGGAGGCGATCTCGAAAGTCCTCTATCCGTCCGACGAAACCGCGTCCGGACAGGAACTGCGTCTCCGACAGGAATATTTCTTCGTCTCGGCCTCGCTGCAGGATCTCGTCAGCCGCCATATCCGTATTTACGGCGATCTCTATTCCCTGCCCGACCGGGCGGCGATCCAGCTCAACGACACGCATCCCGCCGTCGCCATCGCCGAAATGATGCGCATCCTGCTCGACGAGCACGGGCTGCCGTGGGACGAAGCATGGCGCATCACGGGTTCAACCTTCTCCTACACCAACCACACGCTGCTTCCCGAAGCGCTGGAAACCTGGCCGCTGCCCTTGTTCGAACGGCTGCTGCCGCGCCATCTGCAGATCATCTATTTCATCAACAATCTGCATCTCGAAGCGACGAAGAAGAGGTTTCCGGGCGAGCCCGACCTTCTTTCCTCCGTCTCGATCATCGACGAGCGCGAGGGCCGCCGGCTGCGCATGGGCCAGCTCGCCTTTGTGGGATCGCACACGATCAATGGCGTGTCGGCGCTCCACACCGAGCTGATGAAGGAGACGACGTTCCGCGACCTGCACCGCGTCTATCCCGACCGCATCGAAAACAAAACCAACGGCATCACCTTCCGGCGCTGGCTGCATCAGTCCAACCCGCAATTGACGGCGCTGCTGCGCGAGGTCTGCGGCGACGGCATTCTCGACAATCCGGAACTGATCCACCGCCTCGCGGAACATGCCGACGACCCGGACATCCAGAAGCGCATCGCGAAGATCAAGTTCGCGAACAAGGCCGTACTGACGAAGATAATCCTGGAACGCACACAGGTCCGGGTCGATCCGGCCGCACTGTTTGATGTGCAGATCAAGCGTCAGCACGAATACAAGCGCCAATTGCTCAACCTGCTTGAAACGGTCGCGCTTTACGACGCCATCCGCAGCAACCCGACGAAAGACTGGGCGCCGCGCGTCAAGATATTCTCCGGCAAGGCGGCGGCGAGCTATGTCGCGGCGAAGCTCATCATCAAGCTCGCCAACGACATCGCGAAGACCGTCAATGGCGATCCGTCCGTACACGGCCTTCTGAAGGTCGTGTTCCTGCCGAACTACAATGTCTCGCTTGCCGAACGCATCATTCCGGCGGCCGACCTTTCGGAACAGATTTCGACCGCCGGCATGGAAGCCTCGGGCACCGGCAACATGAAGCTCGCGCTCAACGGCGCGCTGACCATCGGCACGCTCGACGGCGCGAATATCGAGATCAAGGATGCCGTCGGCGACGACAACATCTTCATCTTCGGCCTGACAGCCGCGGAAGTCGAAGCACGCAAGGCATCCGGCGCGCCGACCGCGGCGGAGAACATCGCCGCTTCGCCGATGCTGGGGCAAGTGCTCGACGCCATCGGTTCCGGCGTATTCTCACCGGATGACCCGAACCGCTTCAAGCCGATCGTCGATCACCTGCGCAGTCAGGACCGTTACATGCTGACCGACGATTTCGACTCGTACTGGGCCGCGCAACGCCGCGCTGACGATCTGTGGGGCCAGCCCGAAAAGTGGACACGCGCGACAATCCTCAACATCGCGAACATGGCATGGTTCTCGTCGGACCGGACGATCTCCGAATACGCACAATCGATCTGGGGAGTTCCGGTCGGGAAGTAAGGACGACTCGCGGGCGGACGCCCGCGAGCGAAGTGAGGACAAAATCCAAAAGCGGTGTTTCCCGCGTCCCCCTCACCCGGCGACCGCTTCGCGGTCTGCCGACCTCTCCCGTAAACGGGAGAGGGAAATTACTTGTCCCTGTTCGCGACGAACCGCGCCGCCTCGCGCAGCACGGCCGCCTTGTCGCCGAAACCAGACAGCGCGCCCTCGGCCTCGTGCACAAGATCGCCGAGCCTCTTCCGCGCCGCGTCCTTGCCCCAGAGACGCACCAGCGTGCCCTTGCCCATCGCGGCGTCCTTGCCGGTTGCCTTGCCGACGGTCGCGGCGTCCGCTTCCTCGTCCAGAAGATCGTCGGCGATCTGGAACGCCTGTCCGAGCGCGCGTCCATACCTCTGAAGCGTCTCGCGCTCGTCCCTGCTGGCGCCGCCTAGCGTGGCGCCCATCTCGACGCCGGCCATGAGCAGTGCGCCGGTCTTCATCGATTGCAGGCGCAGGATTTCCTTGTCCGTCAGCGGCAGCGGCTTGCCGTCGCCAAAGCGTCCTTCGGCTTCGAGATCGAGCAGCTGGCCGCCGACCATCCCGCCAAGACCGGAGGCGCGCGCGAGTGTCTTTACGAGCGCGACGCGCACCGCCGGATCGGGATGGGTCGGCTCGTCGGCGAGAATGTCGAACGCATACGTCAGGAGTGCGTCGCCGGCGAGGATCGCGGTCGCCTCGTCATATTTCCTGTGCGTCGTCGGTTGGCCGCGGCGCAGATCGTCATTGTCCATGGCCGGAAGGTCGTCGTGCACGAGGCTGTAGCAGTGCACGCATTCGATGGCGGCGGCGGCGCGCAGCACGCCCTCACCCTCCTTGCCGAACAGGGCAGCGGTCTCGACAACGAGAAAGGGCCGCAGCCGCTTGCCGCCGGCCAGCGCCGCGTAGCGCATGGATTCGGTCACGCGCGTCGGGCGCAGGGTCTCGCCCGGCAGGGCTTTGTCGCCGAACAGGTCCATGATAACCCCGTCGACCGTCTTGGCCGTCTGGGTCAGCCGCTCCGCAAAATCCGCTGATCTCAAAGTCGAATGCCTTTCGGAGGATAAAGGCCAAATGCTAGACACATTTGGGCCGCAAGGGGGCGCGCCGGGCGCAAAGGTCCGGCAACTTGGCCGACCAGCCGGTCGGGTGGCAACTGCCTCCTCACATTCATTCTAAATACCACCGGGATCGCGGAGTAGCGCAAATGCGGAAAACAGGCGAGCGCATTTTCGGGACGGTGGCGAGTATTTGCGCCCGCCGGCCCTGGTTCGTCCTGGCGATTGCCGCCATCCTGACCCTGCTGGCGGCGTGGGCTTCGACCGAGCTCAGGATCAACACCGCGATCGACGATATCCTCGCGGACTCGCTCGCGTTCCGGCAGGTCGAGGACAAATACCGGGAATCCTTCCCCAAAAGGGAAGACATCCTGATTGTTGTCGATGGCGCAACGGGCGGAGATGCCGACAGCGCGGCAGACAATCTGGCCGTTCGCCTGCGCGACCGGGAAGATCTTTTTACCGACATTCAAGTGCCTGGTGAATCGAGCTTTTTCAATGAAAACGGCCTGCTTTTCCTCGCTCGGGACAAGCTCGACAGCTTCCTCTCGCAGCTCGAAGCCGAAGCCCCGCTGCTGAGACAACTCGGCCGCGATCCCAGCCTGACGGGCATCGCCGCCGCGGTCGACGCCGGCCAGGGCGACGGCGAAGCCAAATCAGTTCGCATGTTCACCGAAATGGGCGAAACCGCCTCGGCTTTGGCGAACAATGAAGACCGCCGGGTCGACTGGCTGTCCATCTTCAATTTCGAACGGCCCGGCGCCCGTCCGGGCACACGCCGCTTCGTTCTCGCCAAGCCCGTTCTCGACAACACCTCCATCGACCGCGCCGGCCCGGCCCTGAAAGCCCTTCAGGAGGAAATGAAGGGCGTCCAGGAGGAAGAGGCCGAAGGCATCAAGCTCAACATCACGGGCGACCCGGTCCTGCGCCAGCAGGAGCTGAACGATGCCTTCTCCGGCGCCGTCACCGCTTCCGCCCTGTCCTTTATCCTGGTCGCTCTCAGCCTCGTGTTCGGCATCCGATCGGGGCGGATGATTGTCGTCCTGCTCGTCACGCTGGTCATCGGCGGCATCTGGACCACCGGGCTCGCCGCGATTTTCGTCGGACGGCTGAATCTCATCTCCGTGGCCTTCATGGTGCTGTTCTTCGGCCTCGGCGTCGATTTCGGCACCCATCTCGGCCTGCGCTTCCTCGAGGACCGCAAACGCGGCCTGCCATTCGAACAGGCCCTGCGCGAGGCCATGATCCACGAAGCGCCGGGCATCGGCCTGTCGACGCTGTGCGCCATCGTGGCGTTCCTGTCCTTCGTGCCCACGGCCTACACCGGCCTGGCCGAGTTCGGCATCATTTCGGCCTGGGGCATGGTCGTCGCCTTTGCCGTGACGTTCACGGTGCAGCCGGCGCTGATGGCGGTCATGCCGCCGAAAGTGCCGAAATGGGGCGATTTCAACATCGGCATCGGCGGCTTCATCAAGCGCTTCCACAGGCCGATCCTGGTGCTCTCGACCCTCGTCACTCTCGGCGCGCTCTATGCGGCGACCTATGCGCGGATCGACGTCAACCCGCTCAACCTGCAGAATCCCGCAGCCGGGCCGGTCATCACCTATCGCGACCTCGCCAAGGACCCCGCGACTTCGCCCTATTCGATCAATGTCGTCGCCGACAACGAGGACGACGCCCGTGCCCGCGCCGAAAAGCTGGCGGCCCTTCCGGGCGTCGCCAAGGTCGCCACCGCCGAGCAGTTCCTGCCGTCCGATCAGCCGCCGAAGCTTGAGCGCATTGCCAAGGCACGCGATGTGCTCGGGCCGGATTTCATGGACCCCGCGCGCCGCCTGCCGCCTCCCAACGAGGCCCAGCTCCGTCAGGCCTTCGCCAGCCTGCTTGTTTCATCCGAACGCATCGCCGCCGCCGCACCCGCCGATTCCGAGCTCAAAACCGCGGCCGAGGCCTTCCGCGACGGCATGAAGGAATTCGCCGACAAGCGCGGCGCCACGCCGGAAAACCTCAAGGAATTCAACACCGCCTTTGTCGGCTCGCTGGATGACATCGTGGACGGCCTGCGCGATCGCCTCGGCGATGCAAAGCAGCTGACACTTGCCGACCTGCCGCCCGAGATCAGCCGCGACTGGATAGCCGCCGACGGCCGCCTGCGTCTTCAGGTGCAGCCGGACGAGGATATCGGCACTCCGGAAAAGCTGGAGGCGTTCGCCCGGGAGATTCAGGCCGCCGAGCCACTGGCCTCCGGCGTGCCGATCAGCGTCACCGATGCCGGCACCGCCATTCTGTGGTCGTTCGTGGAAGCCATCGCCTACACCACGATCGCCATCGCGCTGGTCGTCATCATCCTGCGCCGCCGGGTGACGGATGTGCTTCTGATCCTGGCGCCGCTGGCCGTGGCATCGATCTGGACGGTCGCCGGATCGGCCCTGCTGAACCTGCCGTTCAACTTCGCGAACGTCATCGTCATCCCGCTGCTGATCGGCCTCGGCGTGGCCGGCTCGGTGCACATCGTCGTCCGTGCCCGGGAACTGGCAGAGGAAAACAAGGGTAAGAAACTGAAAGACCGGGTCGATGTTCTGGACACATCGACCTCGCTGGCTGTGCTCGTGGCGCAACTCAACACCGTGGCCGCGTTTGCCACTCTCGCCATTTCCAAGCATCAGGGGCTATACAGCATGGGACTTTTGCTGGGTCTGGCGATCCTTCTCGTTGTCATAGTGTGTCTCGTGGTGCTGCCGGCCGCGATGATCGCGCTTCATGGCCGGGGTAGCGGAAAGGCTTGAGTGGATGGCGAAGGTACTGGTCACGGGCGGATGCGGATTTGTCGGCCGCCATTTGGTCGACAGGCTTGTCGAACGCGGTGACGATGTCCGGGTGATCGATGTGTGCGAACATCCCGGCCTGTCGCCCGATGCCGAATACCGTCGTGCCTCGATCCTCGATCCGGCCGCCGTCGAGTCCGCGCTTGAGGGAGTCGATCGCCTCTATCATGTTGCCGGCATCGCTCATCTCTGGACGAAGAATCGCGCCCATTTCGACGACGTCAATCGGCGCGGCACCGAGACCGTCATCGGGGCGGCCGTACGCAAGGGCACGCCGCGCATCGTCCATTGTTCGACCGAGTCGATCCTGCTGCCGAAGAAGGTCAACGGTCACGCGATCAGCGAAGATCATGTCCTGCCGCTCCGGGATCTTCCGGGTCCGTACACACGCTCGAAGTATCTCGGCGAACAGGCCGCGCTTCAGGCCGCCCGCGCGGGAGCGGATCTTGTCGTCGTCAATCCGACCGTGCCCGTTGGCGCGGGCGACGCAAACATGACGCCGCCGGCCGAAATGCTCGCGCTGTTCCTGAAGGGCGGTTCGCCGTTCTTTCTCGACTTCACCATGAATCTTGTCGATGTGCGCGACGTCGCCGATGGCATTGTGCTGGGCGGCGACAACGGCCGCGCGGGCGAGCGCTATATTCTCGGCGGCGAGAACATCCGCCTGCGCGATCTGCTGGCGCTGGTCGAACAGATGTCCGGCCGCAAGATGCCGAAGCGGACGATCCCGGCGTCGCTCGCCCTGGCAGCGGGCGTGTATGGCGACATCGTCTCGCGCGTGACGAAGAAGCGCCCGGCGGCGACCCGTGAAGGCATCCTGCTGGCGCTGCGGTCGGCACCGTTCGACAGTTCGAAGGCAAAGAACGAGCTTGGCTACCGGCCGCGCCCGATCGAACAGGCCATCCGCGAAGAGCTTGAATGGCTTATTGAACGTCAGGGCGTATCCCGTTCCGGCGCCCCGGCTTCCTTGCCTAGCTTTCGACAAGAAGCTCGGGTTAAGTCCTCCAACTAGCGTAGTTTTGCGGGGACGTACCGATGAAAAGCCACGCCATTGCTTTGTCCGCTCTCCTGATGACTGCGGCCTCCGTTGAAGCGGCCGATGTCATCGTCACGGTCCACGGCGTCGAAGTCGGCAAGGGCAATGTCTCGGTCGGCATCTGCGATACGGGTCTCGGCGGCGAGCATTGCCCCGTCGGCGGCAAGCAGGCTTCGACCGCACCGACTCTCGATTTCGTCTTCCAGAACGTCCCGCCCGGCAACTACGCCTTTGGCGGCCATCAGGACATCAATCAGAACGGCGAGCGCGACGAAAACTTCCTCGGCATTCCGAAGGAGCCGGTGGCGCTGTCCAACAACGCCCTTGAGAAGATGATTCCCACCTTCTCCGACGCGCAGGTGGCGATCGCGGAAGGCACGGAAAACAGGGTCGAGATTCATCTGCAGATGTACGGTGGCAAAAAAGCCAAGTCAGCGGCCGCCCGCACGCAGTAAGCGAGAGCCCGCACGCATAGCGCGAATTCGCGCGCGAACTGCGATTGCTAATTTATCACACTGTTTAGATTGATGAATCCCGTCCCGGGCGGCGACCTCGTCGCTGCCATATTTCGCGGTATAATTACCCTCTTGGATTTCCTGCCGCCGTCAGCCCTTTGTTTTTTGAACCTGAGGCGAAAGTGCCGTGACGGACATACGGTGCAGCGGCAAGAGGTCGCGGGAGACGCGCTCTGATCTCTGGCACAGGTCTGGCATGATGTAATTGGTATAATTAACGCTTTGGTGCGGCTCTTCACGGATTAGTGGGACACCTCGCCCAGGCGACTGGAACCGATGCTGTGCGGCACCGGGTTCCATTCCGCCCCGATGTACCAACATCGAGGAAGAGTAGTCGGCTCCGGCATGCGGTCGGGCCGATCTAGAGACATTCATCGAAGGAGCCGCTTGTGGGCATCCCGCTGAGACAGATCATCGACGTTGGCAGCTACATCGTAAAGAAGGAGCTGTCGGGCACGAAGCGCTATCCACTTGTTCTCATGATGGAGCCGCTCTTCCGCTGCAATCTCGCCTGCGCCGGCTGCGGCAAGATCGATTACCCGGACGAGATTCTGAACCAGCGCATCTCCTACGAGGACGCGATGGAAGCCGTGGACGAATGCGGCGCCCCGGTCGTCGTCATCGCCGGCGGCGAGCCGCTGATCCACAAGGAGCTGCCGCAGATCGTGCGCGGCATCATGGCGAAGAAGAAATACGCCATCGTCTGCACCAACGCGATCCTTCTCGAGAAGAAGATGGATGAGTACGAGCCCAGCCCGTACTTCACCTGGTCGGTTCATCTCGACGGCGACAAGGAGATGCACGACAAGTCCGTGTGCCGCAACGGCATCTACGACAAGGCCGTCTCCGCCATCGCCGAAGCCAAGCGCCGCGGTTTCCGCGTCACCATCAACTGCACGTTCTTCACCAATGCCGATCCGGATCGCATCGCAACCTTCTTCGACGAAGTGACCGCGCTCGGCGTCGACGGCATGACGGTGTCGCCCGGCTATGCGTACGAGCGCGCGCCGGACCAGAAGCACTTCCTGAACCGCCAGACGACGAAGAACATCTTCCGTCGCGTCTTTTCGCAGGCGAAGGGCAAGGGCTGGCAGTTCAACCAGTCGACCATGTTCCTCGACTTCCTCGCGGGCAACCAGTCGTATTCCTGCACCCCGTGGGGCAACCCGACGCGCACCGTGTTCGGCTGGCAGAAGCCCTGCTACCTGCTCGGCGAAGGCTATGCGAAGTCCTTCAAGGAACTGATGGAAGACACGAACTGGGACAATTACGGCGTCGGCAATTACGAGAAATGCGCCGACTGCATGGTCCATTCGGGCTTCGAGGCATCGGCCGTGCGCGACACGGTGCGCCGTCCGTGGAAGGCCGCGATGGTCTCGCTGTTCGGCATCAAGACGACCGGCCCGATGGCGCCGGAAATTCCGCTGACCAACCAGCGTCCGGCGGAATATGTGTTCTCGCGCAATGTCGCGACGCAGATGGACACCATCCGCGCCAACAACAAGTCGACGACCATCGACAACGAGGACCATCAGGATCTGCTGCGCACGCCGGAGCCGGAAGGCGCCAACACGCGCGCGGACGTCTCGTCCGCCGCCTGATTGTCCTTACATCTGAAGTGAAGAAGCCCGGCCTCAGCGCCGGGCTTTTTGCATCAGCCGCGGTTCGCCAGCCAGACTGTGTGCCCGCCGCACGCGGCATCATCGGCGACGTGCGCAGCGACATCGAAGCCCTGCTCCGCCAGCAGCCCTCGATACTCCTCCGGCGCAAGGCTCGCGTGGTAGACCCGCTCGCCCCACATTTCGCCAATTGCTTCCCCGTCCCCCGGCCCGCTCGTGAACATCAGCGCCGCCCCGCGCCCGCCATGCCTGCCGAACACCGGGAACATCGCGCGCTGATCCTTGCGCGTCAGATGAAAGAAACTGTCCCAGGCGATGATGCCGTCGAATGTCCCGCCGAGATCGAATGTGCGCATGTCGGCGACCGTCCAGACATGCTGCGGAAAGCGCGCGGTGCATAGTGCAATCATCGCCGCCGATGAATCGATTCCGGTGACCCGGCAACCGCGTTCCACCAGATAGCGCGCGATCGGCTCGCCTGAACCGCATCCGATATCGAGCACGCGCGGATTTTCAGGAAGCAGCGCAAGGAAACGGTCCAGCCAGGCGCGCTCGAACAGATTCTTGCCGCGTTCCCTGTCCCATTGCTCCGCGTTGCGTTCGTAAAGACCGACAATGCGTTCGGCATCAATCATGTGCGTCACGCCTTCGGAAACGCCTGACGCCACACCGCCCCGGCCCGCGCCAGCGCGCGGAACGCCGTCTGCGAGTCGCGCGCGAGACGCAGAAGATCGCCGATCTGCCCCGGCTCGCGCGCAAGGCTGCGAAACACGCCGCGAAACGAAACGCTGCCATCGGGCGCCAGGGCGTCGTTGACCAGCGGCGGCAGCGAACGGCTTGCCGGGTCGCACACCACGCGGATCGCGGCAAAGCGCAGCCCGTGCTCGGCGGCGTATTGGGCCGCAATGTGCGATTCCATGTCGACCACCGCGGCACCCGTCTGCGCCCGCATCGAGCTCTTTGCGAGCGGATCGAGCAGCGCGCGTTCGACGCCCACGATGGACGCACGCAGCACCCGGAGGTCGCTGCGCGACTGAAGAGCGCCGACAAGCGCTTCGGTCAGATCGCGATCCGTCTTCCATCGGCCGCCATCCGACAGGACAGCGTCGGCGATGACGACATGCCCCGGCGTCAGCGCCGGGTTGAGACCGCCCGCGATCCCGAAACTCATCACGATGGGTGTCTGCGAGGGATCGTGGCACGCCAGCAGCTTGCGTAGCCTCGCGGGCGAGCCGCCGCTGCAAATGGTCTCGACGCCCGGCGCAGCCGCAATTCTCGCCTCTCGCGCAACGCCGGTGACGACGAGAGCCGACATTACATGCCGAACTGCGTTGCGGGGGCGTTCGAGCGTTTCAGATTGCGATAGCGCGCCATGGCCCAGAGCGGGAAGAACTTCGCGTAGCCGTGGTAGCGGAGATAGAACACGCGCGGGAAGCCGCCGCCGGTGTATGTATCCTCGGGCCAGAGGCCATCCTCGCGCTGGTTCTGCGTCAGCCATTCGATACCACGCGCGACGGCGGGATGGTCGTTCTCGCCCGCCGCCTGCAGCGCCATGACGGCCCACGCCGTCTGCGAGGCCGCGGACGGCGCCGGTTCGTAACCGCGATAATCCAGCTTGTAGCTGTCGCAGCTCTCGCCCCAGCCGCCATCTTCGTTCTGTATGGCAACGAGCCAGTCGACCGCCTTGCGCATCACCGGCGCCTGATGATCGACGCCCGCCGCGTTCAGCGCGCACATCGACGACCATGTGCCGTACACATAGTTGACGCCCCAGCGGCCGAACCACGAACCATCTTTCTCCTGCTCACGGATCAGGTAGTCGACGCCGCGGCGCATGACCTCGCTGTTCCCGACCGTCTCGCCCAGCTGGGCGAGCATCGAGACGCAGCGTGCGGACACATCGGCCGTCGGCGGGTCGAGCAGCGCCCCATGATCGGCGAACGGAATCTCGTTGAGATAATAATATTCGTTGTCGGCGTCGAACGCGCCCCATCCGCCGTTTTTCGATTGCAGCCCATGGACCCATTCGCGCGCGCGTTCGATACCGGCGTCGAAATCGGCTTCACCCGGGCCGGCACGGCCCTTCACACGGTCCATGCCCATCACGACCACGGCGGTGTCGTCGACGTCCGGATAATGCGCATTGGCATACTGGAACGCCCAACCGCCCGGACGAACGTCCGGACGCGCCGCCGCCCAGTCGCCCTTCACGTCGAGGATCTGGTGCGGCTTCAGCCAGTTCAGCGCATCGAGCGCGGCCTTCTCCGCATCCGGGCTGCCCGCCTCAAGCAGCGCGTGCGCGGCAAGCGAGGTATCCCAGATCGGCGACAGGCACGGCTGGCAGTAGGCTTCCTCGTCCTTCACGACGAGCAATTTTTCGATCGAGCCGCGAGCCGTCACCACATTCGGATGATCCGCCGGATAGCCGAGCACGTCGTACATTTCGAGCGCGTTGACCATGGCCGGAAAGATCGCGCCGAGCCCGTCTTCACCGTTCAGCCGTTCGTCGACAAAGGCCACGGCCTTGTCGATTGCGCGCTGCTGCGAGCTTTTCGGGAAGTACGGCGTGACGATCTTCAGCACCTTGTCGAGGTTGATGAAGAACGATTTCCAGTACCATTTCTGATGCGCGCCGCCGAACTTCCATTTCTTGACCTGGAATGGCGGCACGACAAACAATTCGGAAATGCCGACGCCGCGCGTATTGACCGCCTGCGGCTTCTTCAGCATCAGCACGAACAGCGGCACCATGACGGTGCGGGCCCAGTACGACACCTTGTCGAGATGCACCGGAAACCATTTCGGCAAGAGCATGATCTCGACCGGCATGGTCGGCACGGCTTTCCACGGCACCTGCCCGTACAGCGCGAGCAGAATTCGCGTGAAGACGTTCGATTCCGCCGCGCCGCCGCGCGCAAGCAGCGCCTCGCGCGCGCGCTTCATATGCGGTGCGTCGATGTCGTCGCCGATCATCTTCAGCGCGAAATAGGCCTTCACCGTCGCGGAGATGTCGAGCGCGCCGTTGTGGAACAGCGGCCAGCCGCCATGCGCGCCCTGGATGCGGCGGAGATAGACGCCGATCTTGCGCTCAAGCTCGAGATCCTCGGGCTCGCCGCGGAAATGGCGCATAAGCACATATTCCGCCGGAATGGTCGCGTCCGCTTCGAGTTCGAAGCAGAAATGCCCGCCATCCTTGCGATGGTTCAGAAGCCCGCCCGTCGCCGACGCGATACGCGCGTCGAGCTCTTCGAGCGGAAGGCCGGTCAGATTCCCGAGAGGTGTCTGGTCGTTCAAAGCCGTCACCTCAGGCCGCGTTCGCGCCCTGCGCGCTCCGCTCAAGAATGGCGCGGGACGCCGCGTTGCCCGAGCGCACCGCGCCCTCCATGCAGGCCGGCAGGCCCGTCGCCGTCCAGTCACCGGCCAGGAACAGATTGCCGTAATTCGTCACCGGTCCAGGGCGCTTCGCGGCCTCGCTCGGCACCGCGGCGAACGTCGCGCGGCGCTCGCGGTTGACCTGCCACGGCGGCAGCTCTTCCGGAAGACCCGTGACTTTCGAGACTTCGGCCCACACCTTGGTCGCGAGATCGAGACGGTCGTGCTGCATCCATTCGTCGGCGGCGGAGATCGTTACCGACATATGGTCGTCGTAAGCGAACAGCCATTCGGAGATCGAATTGATCATGCCGAGATACATCGGATGGCCCTTCGGCGGCGCGATCTTGAAATGCACATTGACGATCGCCTTGAACTTCTCCGGCGTGATGAGGCCCGGAACATAGGAACGCGCAACCACTGGCGGCGCGGCCAGGATCACGATGTCGCCCGCGCCGACCGCGATCTTCTCGTCGCCGAAATCGAGCTCGGTGGCGCGCTCGCCCTCATAGCTTATGCCGCGCAGCGTGCGTCCATACTGGAAGTTTGCACCGCGCGCTTCGAGATACCGGATCGCGGGATCGATATAGGCCGACGACATGCCCTGATGCGCGATGATCGGCTTGCAGGCCGCGCCGCCGCCGCCAAACGTTTCCTTGAAGAGATTGATCGCCATCTGCGCGTCGGCTTCCGCCGGCTCGACATTAAGCGCCGCCAGCATCACCGGGCGCCACAGGCGTTCATACAGGGAGGATTTGGTGTCCATCACATCGCCGACAAGGCGCGACTGGTTGATCGCGCGCAGAAGGCCGAGCGGCGCAAGATAGTCGGCAGGTTTCGACCCCGGCACGCGGCGGTTCTGGTCGAAGATCCACCACGGCAAGCGCGAGGAATTCGGCCGCAGCGTCCAGCGTTCGCCGCTGTTCAGGTCGGCGAACGGAATCTCCGCCTCGCACTGCGTCATTTCCTTGAGGCCGTCGATCTTCGTGAGATAGGCGATCGCCGCCCAGTTGCCCGAGAGCAGAAGATGCGAGCCGTTATCGACAACGATGTTCAGCACGGTATCGACAAAGGAGCGGCAGCGGCCGCCCGCCGCCTTCGCCGCTTCATAGAAGCGGATGTCCTTGTAGCCGGCGTCAGCCAGATCGACCGCGGCGGACAGACCGCCGAGACCGGCGCCGACTATATGAACCGTGCCTGTCATCTCAGATCACTCCGTATCGTAAATACGCGCCGGCCAGATCGAGCTTGCTGATCCGTACCCGTTCGCGTGGCGGCGCCCAGCCCTGTGCCAGAAGCCGCTTCAGAACACCATGATAGGCCGCGCCCATGAGGCGCGGCGCCTTGACGAAGGCGCGCGGCGCGCGGGCCATGATGCCGTCCGCCTCGCGGAAATGCTCCTCGGCCCGCGCCGCCACAGCGCGGCAAACCTTATCCAGCGCAGGATGGCTCAAAACCTTGGCCGGATCGTGAAGATCGGCTTTCATTCCTGCGGCTTCCAGCTCCTCCCGGGGCAGATAAAGACGGCCTATGGCCGCGTCTTCATCGAGATCCCTCAGAATATTGGTGAGCTGCAGCGCCCGGCCAAGATGGTGGGCCAGCGCGTCGCCGGTCTGGAAATCGAGCCCGAACACCGGCGACGACAACCGCCCGACCGCACACGCCACTCTATCTACATACAAATCAAGGGTTTTCCAGTCCGGCGCCACGACACCGGCCCCGACATCCATCTCCATGCCGTCGATCACCGCCAGGAAGTCGTCCTGGCGCAGCCCGTAACGCTCGACCGGCCGTTTCAGGAACTCGGCCTGCCCGGCGGGCTGTCCGGCGTAGAGCGCGCCGAGGTCCGCGCGCCAGCGGTTCAGGCCCGCGCGGCGCTCGTCGTCCGTGCCGCCCTCGTCGGCGATGTCGTCGACCTCGCGGCAGAAATCATAGACCGCATACATCGCATCCCGCTTCTCGGCGGGAAGGATTTTCATTGCCGTGTAGAACGACGAACCGGACGCCTTGGCGGCACTCGCCTCGACCGTGGTATCGCTCATTTCGGTTCCTCCGCGGCCGGCCCGGCTCTGCCCGGAAGAAAAACGCGCCGCGCCAGCGTGCTTGCCGCCGCGCCGAGCGCCGTCGCAGCGAAACCTGCCTTCGAGAAATGGACCTTCTCCGACAAGGGGTCGCGCCTCTGCAGCCCGTCTGTCAGCACACATGCAAGCCGGTGGATCGCCGCGATTTCCATTGCGAGGCGAATATCGCGGATTGCAGGAATGAGCGCCCTGCCTTCCTCAAGAAGGTCGTCGCAACGCTTGGCGAGCTCGCGGATCACGGTCAGAAGCGCCGGTGTCGCCTTCTCGGCGCCAAGATCCTCGTAGTTCGCGCCATGCTGCAGCATCAGGTCCGCGGGTAAATACACCCGGTTGAGTTCCTTGTAATCCTTGCCGCAGTCCTGAAGGTGATTGATGATCTGCAGCGCGGCGCAGATGGCATCCGAGGCAGGCCATGTCGCCGTCTGATCCTCGCCATGCACATCGAGCACGAAGCGGCCGACCGGCATGGCCGACAGCGAGCAGTAGGCCATCAGCTCCGCGAAGTTCTCGTAGCGGTTCTTGCGCGCGTCAAGCCGGAACGCATCGAGCAGATCGAGCGCGTGGCGCGGCGACAGCTTGCGCTCCGCGAGCTGCGCTTTCAGCGGCTCGGCCTCCTCGTCCGCCGGCCCATCGCCCGTCAACGCGGCGGCAAGACCGTCGAGCAGCTTGATCTTGCGCTCGGACGACAGGGTATTGTTATCGGCGACATCGTCCCCGGCGCGCACGAATTTGTAGAAAGCAAGGATCGGCGGGCGGTTCTTCGCACTGATGAGATGGGACGCGACGGGAAAATTCTCGTCCGTATGCCCCTTGCCGGAGAGTGTTTCGGTTGCCGTCGTCATTGCGCGCCTGCCGCGGCCTGATAACGGCCTTTCCACGCACCGCCGCGTCCGAGCCAATGCTGCACGGCGGAATCCACGGTAAACGTCGTATAGAACGCTGCAATGACCGGCAAGGCGACACCCCACATCGCGGACCGGCGGTACAGACGAACGATCGGCTGGAACGACAGCGCCATGATCGCCCAGGCCAGCGCGCCGGCAAAGCCCGGCCAGCCCTCCACCGCGATCGCGAGATAAGGCGGCGCCAGATACGTCACGAACAGGCCGAGCACCGAACCTGCCAGCTTCAGCGGCGAGTAATCCAGTTGAGCATAGGCCGAGCGGGACACCATGCGGCGAATTTCACCGATGCCGTCGTAGGGACGGATGCTTTCCACCGCCTCGGTCAGACCGAGAAAGACCGGCCCCTGCTGTTTCAGAAGGCCGCCCATCGCGCAGTCGTCGATCAGCGCATCGCGGATCGCGGCGACACCGCCGGCCTTCACCAGCGCGTCGTGGCGGACCAGCATGCAGCCGCCGGCCGCGGCGGCCGTTTTGCTGTCCGGATCGTTCACCCGGGAGAACGGATACAGCTTCTGGAAGAAGTAGACGAAAGCCGGAATCAGCATTTTCTCGAAGAAGCTGTCGCAGCGCAGCTTGACCATAAGGGATGTCAGTACGGTCCCTTTGGCCTCGGCGCCGCGCACCAGCCGTTCCAGCGCCTTCGGATCGCGGAAGGCGATATCGGCATCGGTGAAGAGTATGTAGTCCGGCGCGCCCTTGGCCTCGACCATGCGAACACCGGTCGCCATCGCATTGAGTTTTCCGGTCCATCCGGACGGCGGCTCGGTGCCGCGAAGGATCGTAAGGCGATCCTCGGCATCGAGCTTCACCGCCTCATTCATCGCGATATCACCGGTGCCGTCATTCGATTGATCATCGACGAGCAACACCGAAAAATCGCCGGCATAGTTCTGTGCAAGCAGCGACCCTATCGACTTCGCGATGACATCGGCTTCGTTGCGGGCCGGAACCACGGCAACGATGCGCGGCCAGGTCGCCGGCGCCGGAAGATCGTCGGGCGCGAACCGCATGTCGCGTTCCGCCGCACGCCAATACCCCCCGCGCAAAAGCAGGAGATAGAGCCACACCGAAAGCGAGATGGCGGCAAGCGCAGCGTCGATCACGCGAGACCTTCCCTGCGCGGACTGTGACAGTCGCTCATACCAGTACGGGCGTCAGGCCCGGTCCTTGGCGGCAGCCTGCGTCTTGCCCAGCGCTTCGAACACCTTGGAGACGATGCCCTTGGCGTCCATTCCGGCCTTCGAATACATACGATCAGGCTTGTCGTGATCGGTGTATTCATCGGGCAGGACGAGCGAACGTATCTTGAGGCCTTCGTCGAACACGCCGTTCTCGGCCAGAAGATGATGGACCATCGAACCGAAGCCGCCGACCGAACCCTCCTCGATAGTGATGAGCACATCGTGGGTACGGGCGAGATTCAGGATCATCTCCTCGTCGAGCGGCTTTGCGAAGCGCGCATCGGCGACCGTGGTCGAGAGGCCCTTGGCGTCCAGTTCGTCCGCGGCCTTGAGCGATTCCTGCAGGCGCGTGCCGAAGGACAGAAGAGCGATCTGGCTGCCCGTGCGGATGATGCGGCCTTTGCCGATCTCCAGAGGAATGCCCTCCTGCGGCATCTCTACGCCGACGCCTTCGCCGCGCGGATAGCGGAACGCGATCGGGCCGTCGTTATAGGCAACCGCCGTCGCGACCATATGGACAAGCTCGGCCTCGTCGGCCGCCGCCATGACCACCATTTCGGGCAGGCAGGCGAGATAGGCGACATCGAAGGCACCGGCATGCGTCGCGCCGTCGGCGCCGACATAACCAGCGCGATCGATGGCAAAGCGCACCGGCAGCTTCTGCAGCGCAACGTCATGGACAAGCTGGTCGTAGCCGCGCTGCAGGAAGGTCGAGTAGATCGCGCAGAACGGCTTGTAGCCCTCGGTCGCAAGGCCGGCGGCGAACGTCACCGCATGCTGCTCGGCGATGCCGACATCGAATGTGCGGTCCGGGAAGCTCTTCTCGAAGATACCGACGCCCGTGCCGTCCGGCATGGCGGCCGTGATGGCGACGATCTTGTCGTCCTTCATACCTTCCTTGGCGAGGCTGTCGCCAAAGACCTTGGTGTAGCTCGGGAAGTTCGCCGCGGCCTTTTTCTGCTGGCCGGTAACGGGGTCGAACTGCACGACGCCGTGATACTTGTCGTCGGACGCCTCGGCCGGGGCATAGCCCTTGCCCTTCTGCGTAATGACATGGATCAGGACCGGGCCGTCGGCATTGTCGCGGACGTTCTGCAACACCGGCAGAAGATGGTTCAGATCGTGGCCGTCGATCGGGCCGACATAATAAAGGCCGAGCTCCTCGAACAGCGTGCCACCGCCGGCAAGGAAGCCGCGTGCGTATTCTTCCGCCTGCGCCGCGCGGTCGATGACGAATTGCGGCAGGTTCTTCGACAGCTGGCGCGCCGTCTCGCGGATCGTCTTGTAGGTCTTGCCCGACATCAGGCGCGACAGATAGGCCGACATCGCGCCGACCGGCGGCGCAATCGACATTTCGTTGTCGTTCAGAATGACGATGAGTTTCGAACGGAGCGCGCCGGCATTGTTCAGGGCCTCATAGGCCATGCCCGCCGACATGGAGCCGTCGCCGATCACCGCGATGACATTGTTGTCACCGCCGGAAAGATCGCGCGCCACGGCCATGCCGAGGCCGGCCGAAATCGAGGTCGAGGAATGCGCCGCGCCGAACGGGTCATATTCGCTCTCGGCGCGCTTGGTGAAGCCGGAAAGACCGCCGCTCTGGCGCAGCGTACGTATACGGTCGCGGCGGCCGCAGAGGATCTTGTGCGGGTAGGTCTGGTGACCGACATCCCAGATGATCCGGTCACGCGGCGTGTCGAAGACATAGTGAAGTGCCGTCGTCAGCTCGATCACGCCAAGGCCCGCGCCGAGATGGCCGCCCGTCACCGACACCGCGTCAATGGTCTCAAGACGAAGTTCGTCGGCAAGCTGCCTCAGCTTCTCTTCGGGAAGCTTGCGCAGGTCTTCCGGCGTGCGGATTGTGTCGAGGAGCGGTGTCTCAGGCATAGTCCATCTTTCACAAGCAAGGGCCGGGCCCAGTTAAAACGCAGCCGCCTATATCGGAGTCTTATAAGCTACCCGATTAAGCAAAGTTTGCGGCCTTTTTGGGTGGCATAACCTTAGCGCAACCTGACCGGAAGCCGCAGGCACAAGGATTTTCGTGCCGGCTAAACCTCTGGTTATCAATTGCAATCTGTGGCTGCCGCCCTCCTCGATCAATCTGTTTTCTGGTTGTCGGGCGCCGTTCTCGTCAGGTTCAACGCATGAACCGGCCCGCGGGTTACTCAAATATAGGGCGGACCCGTACGCCTCTTGCCCCTTGCGGAGCACGGTTTCCTATCCGCTGGCGCGAAATGTGGCAAGGCTTCGCCTTGGGTGACGGGGTGGGATACAGGGCCGGGGGTGGCTAACTTTTGCTTAACTACCCCACGCAAATGCCCGGTCCTTTTGCATAAATTCAGATTTTATCTGCCTTTCAGCCGTATCACGTCTTCCAGGGGCGCCTCCGGCGCGGGATATCCTTGGACAAATATGTTGCGCGTTGCCCAGCCTGAACTGAACGGACAGCTCACGTTCGCGGTGCATGCCAGCCTGGCAGGGGCCGAGGCGACATGGCGGGAGCTCGAAGCGCGCGGCGTCCTCTCGCCCTATCAGCGTTTCGACTGGGTATCGCAGTTCTGCGCCGCCGGCTTCGACGGCGATTGTGGCTCGACGGCCGTTCTGGTCATCTCCGAAGACGATGCGCCGGTCGCCATCCTGCCGCTGCGCATCACCTCATGGCTTGGCGCGCGTGTCGGCCGCGTGATCGGCTCGGCCATCTCGAACTCCGACAGCCTCATCTACGACCCGATCTATCGCGACCGTCTGACGAAGGACGCGCTGAGCCGCGCCTTCGCGGCGCTGTCCGCACAGGGCCATCGCGTCGATCTTTTGAGTTTCCAGAACCTCGTCGGCGATGCGGGCACCAATCCGCTGCTCGCCTTCCCCCATGCGCCCGCCCCCAACAATCTCTATGTCGGCTCGCTGCTGACGCCGGATGGCGTCGATATCGAAACCTCGCTGTCGCGCAAGCGCCGCAACAATCTGAAACGCGGCATGCGCCGGCTCTGCGAACTGTTCGGGCCGGTCGAACTGCGCCGCGCCTCGACGCCGGAAGAGATCGATGCGTTCGAGGAAGTCTTCTTCGAGCAGCGCTCGCGCCGGTTCCGCGAGATGGGCGTCAAAAACGTCTTCGGCACGCCGCAATTCCGCGCCTTTTACCGCAACGTTGCCCGCGCCTCGCTCGGCAAGAACCAGCCCGCGCTGACCATACATGCGCTGACGGCAGGCGGAGAGATCGTCGCCACCAGTTTCGGCCTATACAGCCCCGGCCACTATTCGCAGCAGATCAATTCGACAGCTGACGGCCCCGCCGCGAAATACTCGCTGAGCGGCGTCCTGCTGCTGCTGCTGCTTGAAGAATTGCGCGTCCAGGGCTTCAGGACGTTCGACCTCGGCCTCGGCGATTTCGAATACAAGACCGAGTGGACCGAAGCCACGGTCGTTTACGACAGCATCGTGCCGGTATCGAGCTTCGGGACGGATGTCGCGCCGCTTCTGCGCGGTGCGCGGCGGATCAAGCGCACCATCAAGCAGACGCCGGCCCTCTGGCGTGTCGCGCGCGGCGTCCAGGCGCTTCTGGCGCGCTTCGGCGACCGGAGCCGGTAATGACGATGGCGGCCGAAGGCGGGATCCCGGCGGTTGACACCGCCACCTCCGGCGCCGGCGGATTCTCCCTGTCCGGCATCACCATCATCGCCATCCGCATCACCGGCGCGGGCCTCGGCTTTGCCGCGCAGGCGCTCGCCTCGCGTCTCATCGGCGCCGAGCAGTTCGGCTATTACGCGCTCGCCTTCGTTTGGCTGCTTCTCCTCGGCCACGGCGCGACCGCGGGCACCAACCAGCTCATCTGCCGTTTCCTTGCGACCTATCGCGAGCGGGGCGACAAGAATCCCGCCGCGGGACTCTTGCGCTTTGCGTTTCTCATGGCCGGCACGGTTGCGGCGCTGACGGCACTGATCGCGATCGCAATCGTGCATTCGGGTTTCGTCGCCGTCGATGCGGAATTCGTGGTGCTGGCATCGCTTGCATTCGCGGCGATCCCGCTGCTCGTCCTTCAGGATTTTCTCGAAGCCATCGCCCGCGGCATGGACAGGCCCGGCCTCGGCATCGCGCCGGCCATGCTGATGCGCCATCTTGCGATCCTCGTCGGCGCCGGGAGCCTTCTTATGCTCGGCAAGGATGCGACCGCGATGACCGTCATGACAATGACCATCGCCGGCCTTCTCGCGAGCGTCGCGATCCAGTTCGCGCTGCTCTACGGCCGGTTGCGTGTCGAACTCCGCGGCGCGAAGCCTGCCTACGAATCCGCCATGTGGTTTCGCACCGCGCTGCCCATCGCGCTGCTCGATGCCACCGATGTGCTCTTCAACAACGCGGACATCCTGATACTCGCGCTTTTCGCCCCGCCCGAGATCATTGCGTTCTATTATGCGGCGACGCGCCTTGTGCAGCTTCTCGGCTATGTGCCCTACGGAATCTCGGCCGCCACCGCGCAAAAATACGCAATGCTCGCCGAACGCGGCGACCGCACCTCGCTGCAGGCACTGATCTCGGCCGCCACCGCCCTGTCCACCGCGCTTGCGCTCGCGGGCATGATCGTTCTCGCCGTCACCGGCGGCTATCTTCTTCTCGTCTTCGGCGAAGGCTTCGATGCCGCCGCGACGGTTCTTCCCGTCCTCTGCCTCGGCATCGTCCTGATCTGCGCCTTCGGGCCGGGAGAGGATGTGCTGACGATGCTCGGCCACGAACGCATCTGTTCCGCAACCTTCATCATCTTCGTGGGCGTCAACATCGCCCTGAACTTTGCACTCATCCCGGCCTTCGGAATGATGGGCTCCGCCGCGGCGACCGCCACAGCGCTTGGACTGCGCAGTGCCGTCCTCGCCTGGTTCGCGCACCGCCGTACGGGCCTGTTCCTGCCATTGTCCATTGCACGCACGCGCGCGGCGTGGCGCCACTGGAAGGAACAAGGCTGATGGGCACCGTAGTCCAGATGCAAGCCGTCGCACGCCAGCCGCAATCGCGCACCTGCACGGCAACCATCATATCGGGCTCGGAACTTCGCGCGCTCGATCCGCGGGAATGGGATGATCTGGCAGCCAATGAAATCGAGGAGAATCCATTTCTGGCGCGGCAGTATGTATTGGCGGGACTCAATGCGCTCGGCGATGCGCACGGCATGCGCGTCGTCGTGCTGCGTGCGGGCGATGTTCTTGCCGGGCTCATTCCATTCCGCGTGCGCGCGGCCTGCGGGTTTCTGCCTGTACGGCAGGCACAGCTGGCGCTCAATCTCTACCAGGTTCATGGCGCACCCCTGATCCGCAAGGATTGCGCCGACGCGGCTCTCGCCGCGTTCCTCGACATGCCGGGAGTTCCTTCACACTGGGCGTTTCCTCATGTCGATTTCAACGGACCGTTCGCCCACGCACTGGCGCGCGCCGCCGCGACGCGCGGTATCGATACGGTACGCACGCGCGCCTATATGCGCCCGATCCTGACGCGCATCGACGAAGGATTTCAGGGCTTCGTGCGAGACATTGCCGGCCAGAAGCGCGAGAAGGACATCAAGCGCAAGCTGCGGCGTCTGCGCGAACTGGGAGAGGTCCGCCTTGAGCGCGCGACAGAACCCGCGCTCGTCGCCGAGCGCGTGGAGGCCTTTCTGCGCATGGAAAACGAAGGCTGGAAAGGCAAGCGCCGCACCTCTTTCCTTGCCCGCGAGGACGATGCCCGCTTCGCGCGTCTCGCCTTCACCGCGGAGAACGGCTTCACCAGCGTCGACAGCCTGCTGCTGGATGGTCGCCCCATTGCGGCGGTTGTCAATATCTCGACCGGTCCGTCGCTGTTCACGGCCAAATGCGCCTTCGACGAGACCTACCGGAAATTCGGTCCCGGACTGATCCTCGATTATCTGATGATCGAATATTTCTACGACGATACGCAGTGCGTCGAGATGGACGCCGCCACATCGGTGGACGGTCATATGCTGCTCGGCCTCTGGAATGCAGCAAAGCCGATGGGCACCTTGGTCATGGGACCCGCCGGCGCCGAAACCACGCTGATCTCACGGCTGGAAGAAGCGAAATATACGGGCTGGAACGCTCTCAAGCGGCTTCTTCGCCGGGACTGACACCATTTTTCATCGTCTGCCTGCGAATCCGGCAAACGCCTTGGCACCTGCCGATTAAAGAAGCGCGCTCGCCGCGTCGCCGCCTCAGCGCCCCCCGGTCCCGCTCCTGAGCGGCGCTGGCACACTCATTGCATTCTTGTTTGCATGCAATCTGGGTGGAGGGCCCCGTGACCGACAGCCTTATCGACGGGCAACACATCAGCAAAGTCTATGCGACGGCCACCGGGCCGCTGGTGGCGCTCGATAATGTCTCCTTCAACATAGAAGAAGGAGAGTTCATCTCGCTGGTCGGTCCGTCCGGCTGCGGCAAGTCCACTTTGCTCTCCATTCTCGGCGGGCTCGAGGAGAAATCCGACGGCACGCTGGTCCTCGCCGGCAAGCATCACGACAGTCCGCGCCCCGATCTCGGGATGATGTTCCAGACCTCGGTGCTGTTTCCGTGGCGCACGGTGCGCGAGAATGTGCGCCTGCCCGGCATCATCCTGAAGCTCGACAAGAAGGAACAGGCCGAGCGCTGCGATGAACTGCTCGACATGGTCGGGCTCAACGGCTTCGGCGACCGCTATCCGACCGAACTCTCCGGCGGCATGCGCCAGCGCGTCGCCCTCGCCCGCCTCCTTGCCCACAATCCGCGCGTGCTTCTGATGGACGAGCCGTTCGGCGCTCTCGACGAATTCACGCGCGAGACGATGAATGTCGAGTTGCTGCGCATCTGGGAGAAGACCGGCAAGACCGTGATCTTCGTCACACACAATATCGGCGAAGCGGTTTTCCTCTCCGACCGCATCTTTGTCATGACGCCGCGTCCCGGCCGCCTCGAGGGCATTGTCGAGGTCGATCTGCCGCGTCCGCGAACAATGGAAGCGATGCGCGATCCGCGCTTCTCCGAACTCGTCTTTACCATCCGCCGCATGCTCGGCGTCGATCACTGAGGTTTGCGGCCATGAACATGATGCAACCCGCCGAAGAGATTGTCGCCTCTCCCGCCACGCAGAAGGAAACGATCGAGCGTTTCGTCGAGACCGAACGCCGGCGGCAGAAGAAGAAGGTGCTGGTCAATCGTCTGCTGGCTGCCGGCTTCGGCATTTTCGTGCTGCTGGTCTGGGGCATCGCCACCGAAGGCGGCTTCGTTCACAGGCTCATCATTCCCTCGCCCATCGACACCTTCTGGGCGATGGGCCGCGTGATGAGCGCGGATTATTTTCTGCTGAATATCTGGGTCACGCTGCAGGAAATCCTCTGGGGTTTCGCCATCGGCCTCGCCTCCGGGGTCGTGCTCGGCGTCGGCGTCGCGATGTTCGATGCAGTGCGTGCAACGATCTATCCCTATCTCGTCGCGCTGCAGGCGCCGCCGAAGATCGTGCTGGCGCCGATCTTCGTCACCTGGTTCGGTTTCGACCAGCCGTCGAAGATCGCGATCGCGGTCGTGATGAGCTTCTTCCCGATGTTCCTCAACACGCTGACGGGCCTTTCTGCCGTCGATCAGAACGCGGTGAAATTGATGCGGTCGCTCACCGCGGGGCGTTGGAAGACCTTTCGTTATCTGCTGCTGCCGAACGCGCTGCCGATCATGATGGCGGGCGTCAAGCTGTGCTGGACGCTCGCCGTGCTCGGCGTGATCGTCGGCGAGTTCGTCGGCGCATCGGCCGGCATCGGCTATCTCATCTACGCGATGAACTTCCAGCTCGATATCGCCGGCGTCTTCGCACTCATCATCATCCTCTCGCTGTTCACGCTGGTCGTCTACCAGCTCATCGAATGGCTCGAGAGCCGCATCATCTTCTGGAAACAGCTTTGAGTTCACCCGCGCGAAAAGTCGCGCATGCGTACCGGGGTCCCGGCCCAAAAAAGGAGACAAGAAAATGCTGACAGGTGGCTTGAAAAAAGGAACGGCGGCACTTGCCGTTCTCATCGCGCTCGGCGCTTCGGCCGGTGCGCAGGATCTCGTGAAATTCAACGGCGTCACCGCGCAGGGCGGCCCGACGGCGCAGATGTTCCCGGTCTTCATGGCGCTCGAAAAGGGCTTCTATAAAGACGAAGGCCTCGACGTCACGCTGAACTACTCCAAGGGCTCGTCCGACGCCGCGCGCCAGCTGGCGTCAGGCAATGTCGACTGGGGCATCTTCTCGTCGGCGGCCACGATGCAGGCGGTCCAGCGCGGCTTTCCGCTGAAGACCATCATGCAGATCTATTATCCGGACACGTTCGACATCGTCGTGCCGGAGGACAGCCCGGTAAAGACGATGGCCGACATGAAGGGCAAGACGATCGGCGTTTCCGATCTCGCCGGCGGCGAAGTGCCGATGACGCGTGCCTCGATCGTATCGAGCAAGCTTAAGGAAGGCTCGGACGTCAAGCTCGTCATCGCCGGCGAAGGCGACCCCACGACGATCCGCTCCTTCAAGGAAGACCGCATCCAGGCCTATGCTGGCGCCAAGCGCGATCTCCTGCTGATCCCCGCGCAGGGCATCCCGACCCGTTCGATCACGCCCGAGGTCATCGCCACATTCCCGGGCGACGGCCTGTCGGTACGCGAGGAGACGTTCGAAAAGGACAAGGAACTGCTCGTCAAGTTCGTGCGTGCCACGATCAAGGGCTGGGCCTGGGGCATGGCGAACTCCGATGAAGCCTTCGAGCTGCTGAAGACCAAATACGCCGCCGCCTCGCTCGGCGACAACCCGGTCGCCAAGCCGTTCTGGGAGCTCGTCAAGACCTACTACACCGCCCCGGCGAGCGTGACCAAGCACGGCACGAGCATCCCGGCCGCCTGGAATACCTACATGGAGTATCTCCAGCTTGGCGAAGGCGAGCAGAAGGCGCTCGCGGGTCCGGTCGATCTCAGCAAGGTCCTGACGGACGAGATCGTGCTCAAGGCCTGGGAAGGCCTCGACATCAAATCGGCGTCGGCCAAGTAACGGGCGGCACGTTCAGAAAATGCGGCGGAGCCCTCCGGCTCCGCCGTCACCTCCAGAACCGGACATCATGGCAAACTTGGCTGACGTGAACTTTGACCTTCGCATTGAGATCGCCGTTGTCGGCGCTCATCTCAGCGGAATGCCCCTCAATCATGAACTCACAGGCCTGCGCGCACGCTTCGTGCGCGCCGCCCGCACCGCTCCGGCCTATCGTATGTACGAACTTCCGGGCGCCGTTCCACGCAAGCCGGGCATGCTGCGCGTCGCCGAAAACGGCGCCTCGATCGATATCGAAGTCTGGTCGATGGATGCGGCGGCGTTCGGCATCTTTACCGCGCGCATTCCCGCTCCGCTGTCGATCGGCACGGTTTTTCTTGAAGACGGCAATCAGGTGAAGGGCTTCCTCGCCGAAGCCATTGCGCTCAAGGGCGCGCGCGACATCACCGAATTCGGCGGCTGGCGCGCCTTCCAGGCCCAGCGCCAGAGCGCCTGATCAGCGCAGCGCGGGCGACACCTCGCCGACGGAGCTGCGCACTTCCAGCATGTGATCGCGCATGTTGCGGGCCGCGGCGTCGGCGTCGCCCTCGATGATCGCGTTCACGACGCGCTCGTGTTCTTCCACCGACAGCTTCAGCCGGCCGAAGGACCGGAATTGCGCCTTGCGGAACGGCGCGACGCGCTGGCGCACGCCGAGCGTCACTTCGGCCAGGAATTCGTTGCGGCCGATCTCGTAGACCGTCTCGTGGAAACGGAAATTCGCTGGATAATAGAGTTCGATATCTCCCGCTTCCGCCGCATCCCGGCAGATTTCATGCGCGGTCTTCAGCTTGGCCTTGCCCTCCGGCACCGCATACAGAGCGGCGTAGCGGGCGCACAGCGCCTCCATCTCGGCCATCACGAGGAACATTTCGGTCAGCTTGTCCGGCGTGAACAACGGCACGACCGCGCCACGATGCGGGCGCGCCGTGGCGAAGCCGATCACTTCAAGCTGGCGGATCGCCTCGCGCACCGGCGTGCGCGACACCTGAAAGCGCTGCGCGAGGCTTGCTTCGTCGAGCAGGACACCCGGCCCGATAACGCCATGCACGATCTCGTCGGCGAGCGTGGTGCGGATTCGGTCGGTTGCGGTCTGCTTCTGCGTGGCCATCGCGATTCCGGCATGGATTGCATGCATGTGATAGCCCGGCGCAGACGCCGATAAAACCAAAAATTGTTCCGGGGCTGATGCGGTTGCCGATACCGCGGATCAGCTGCCCTTCCAGTCGGCGGGGCGTTTCGCGGTGAACGCCGCCACGCCCTCGCGAAAATCGCCGCTGCCATAGACCTGGCGCACCACATCGTCGTCCACGACGGCGGAATCGTTGCCCAGCCGCAGCAGAAGCTCCTTGGCCGCGCGCATGGTCAGCGGCGCATGACGCCGCAGCTTCTCGCACAGCGCATCGACATGAGCGTCGAGCTCCGCGGGATCGACGATCGCGGCGACATATCCCGCCGGCGAAAGATCCTCCGCCGTCGGCATTTCGGCGAGGATGAGCATGCGCTTCACCCAGCTCTCGCCGAGCGTCGCAGTCAGGCGCCGGATATTCGCCGCCGAGAGGCAATTGCCAAGCGTCGCGGCGATCGGCACGCCGAACCGCGCTCCCGGCGTCGCGATGCGCACATCGCAGGCATTGGCGATGGCGAGGCCGCCGCCGACCGCCCAGCCCTCGACCACCGCGATCGTCGGCACCGGCAGCGTCTCTACCGCCTCGACATACTGATTGACCTTCGCCTCATAGGCCACGCCGTCCTCGCCGGACCCGAAGCTCTTGAATTGCTCGATGTCGGTTCCGGCGACGAACGCCTTGCCGCCAGCGCCGCGCAAGACGGCTACCCGGATCTCGGGCTGCGCGTCGATCGTCGCGCAGGCTTCCGCAAGATCGTCATACATACGCCAGGTCATGGCATTGCGCGCCTGCGGACGCTCGAAACTGATGCGCGCGATCGGCCCTTCCACCGACAGATGCGTACGCCCGTCGCTCATGGTGCGAACGCGCCCCCGGCGTCGAGCGATTTCAGTTCGTTTTCATCGAGCCCGGCCTCGGCCAGAACTTCCTTCGTGTGCTCGCCAAGCAGCGGCGGATGACGCCGGACGCGCTGCGGCGTTTCCGACAGCTTCACCGGGAAACCGATATTCGGCACCGTGCCTTCGAGCGGGTGATCTATGTCCATACGCATCTGGCGGTGCTTGCCGTGCTCGCTGTCAAAGGCCTCGGGATAGGTCGACATCTTGCCGGCCGGAATGCCGATGGCGAGCAGTTCCTCGACCCACTGATCCGACGTCTTGGTGACGAAGGTTTTTTCCAGCTCCTCGATCAGCACTTCGCGGTTCTTCAACCGCGCCGGATTGTCCTTGAAGCGTTCGTCGTCCATCAGCTCCTTGCGGCCGATGGCTTCGCAGAGCTGGGCCCAGAGCCGCTGATTGGTCGCGCCCATGACGAAATAGCCGTCTTTCGAGCGCACCGCCTGGTAGGGCGCACTCATCTTGTTGGACGTACCGACAGGGCCCGGCACGACGCCGGTGCCCCAGTATTCGGATGTATCCCAGATCGAGAACGCCAGCGCCGCGTCGAACAACGCGGCGTCGATGAACTGGCCCTCGCCGCTTTTTTGCCGGCCGATATAGGCCGACAGGATCGCGTAAGTGGTGAACAGCGCGCAGCCGATATCCGCCACCGGCACGCCGGCCTTCACCGGCGGTGAGCCGGGATGCCCGGTCACGCTCATGACGCCGGACATCGCCTGCGCCATGAGGTCGAAGCCCGGACGCTGCGCCCACGGGCCGGTCTGGCCGAAACCCGAGATCGAGGCGTAGATCAGCCGCGGATTGATCTTCCTGAGCGTCTCGTAATCGATCTTCAACTTGCCGACGACGCCGGGCCGGTAGTTCTCGACCAGAATGTCCGCCGTCTCGACGAGCTTGTAGAACGCCTGCCGCCCCGCATCGCTCTTAAGATTGAGCGTCACGCTGCGCTTGTTGCGGTTCATGTTGAGGAAGCCCATCGAGTCGGGCCCCTTCATCTTGAAGCCCATCGCGCCGCGCGTCTGGTCTCCGGTTCCCGGCGGCTCGATCTTGATGACGTCGGCACCGAGATCGCCGAGCAGCATCGTGCAGAACGGCCCGGCCATCACCTGGCTGACATCGAGTACACGCACGCCCTCGAGCGGGAGGGGTCTGGCAGTCTTGCTGTTGTCGTTCATGTCGTTACACACACGAGAGAAAAGTGAGGTCCCGGGCAGGAGAACACCCGGGACCTCGATGTCGGCTTCGGGGGCCAGCCTTTCGCCGTTATCCGCCAGCAGGCAGCGCCGCGTCTCCGTAGAACCAGTTGGTCGGCGCCAGCGCCAGCCACGGTACGTAGGTGCAGATCATCAGCACCGTGAGAAGGACGATGATGTAGCCGATATTGGCCTTCGTCGTTTCCCAGATGTCCGACTTGGCGATGGCGCAAGCTGCGATCAGCACGCTCGCCACCGGCGGCGTCTGCTGGCCGATCGCAAGGTTCAGCGTCAGCACGAGCCCGAAATGCACCGGATCGATGCCGACCTGCTGGATCAGCGGCAGGACGATCGGGACCGTGAGGATGATCGCGGCCGCCGAATGCAGGAACATGCCCAGGATCAGAAAGAAGAAGTTCAACAGCAGCAGAACCATGTACGGGTTCGTGGTGTAGTTGAGGATCGATCCCGCGAGCGCCTGCGGCACCTGCGCTTCCGTCAGGAACACGCCGATCAGCGCGGACGCCGCGACGAGCAGCATCACGACCGAGGTCTGCAGCGCCGAGTCGACGAGAGCCTTGTACAGTTCCCGAAGGGAAAGCTCGCGATAGATCACCATCGAGATGAACAGCGCCGCGACCACGGCAACCGCCGCGCCTTCGGTGGCGGTAACAAAGCCGCCGAAAATGCCGCCGAGGATGATGACGGGCAGCATCAGCGCCCAGAGCGATTCCTTGAACGCCGTTCCGAGTCTTGACAGCGAGAAGCGCTGCTCGACCGGGAAGTTGTACTTGCGGGCATAGAAATAGCTCGCCAGTGCAAGACCGAAGCCGCCAAGCAGTCCCGGCAGAAGGCCGGCGATGAACATCTTCACCACCGAGACCTGCGCCATGACGGCGTAGAGAATCATCGGGATCGACGGCGGCAGGATGATCGCAAGGCTTGCCGCCGAAGACGATACGGCGGCGGCGAACTCCTTCGAATATCCCTTCGCCTTCATCGCCGGAATGAGCAGCGTGCCGAGCGCCGCGACGCCCGCCACGGCCGAGCCGGAGATTTCGGCAAAGAACATCGACGCGCCGACCGTCACCATCGCAAGACCGCCGCGGATGAATCCGAGCAGCGCCGAAGCGAG
>LNFM01000959.1_pt1 | contig 68097 bp, 66 predicted proteins | sample 596031 | NCBI WGS metagenome assembly LNFM01 (sample SAMN04254537, study PRJNA301005) | activated carbon metagenome | isolation source: dual media filters at the Ann Arbor, Michigan drinking water treatment plant | place: USA: Ann Arbor
GAGCTGATCTACATTCGCGCAATACCTGCGCTTGTTTGGCGAGGGAAGCCCAGTTTTGCGTCGACAACTCCCTAGATAGGTCGCCTGGTGCAAGACGGGTTGGCCGGACGCTTACCGATGAACTGCTCGGTCTTTGTGTGCTCCCAACGAACATCGCTTACCCGAGCAAACCCAAACAGCGGCACTCAGCATTCGTGATCGCTCACGCCAGTTTTGCCAACGAATTGAGCAGTTCAATCCTAATGTCCTTTGCCGGGTTGACCCAATTTACATAAATGCGACACGTAGGCGCGCTGTCACGACGCACTGACCAGCATGAGTCGCTGCCTTTCGGGCATTCCATTAAGGTGCGCACCTTGTTCGGCGCGCTCTCAAAAAGGGTTTTCGCGCCAGTGTGAGTGGCCTGTGACCCCGCAGCCAGCTTGTCCTGATCATGAGTCGGGTAACACAGCATCTTTCTGACTTCCTGCTTTGGTACTGCTCTAAATGAAAGCGTTACAACGACTGGATATTCTGGCTCTAGGCTTTATGACTTTTGCGCTGTTTTTGGGCGCCGGTAACATCATCTTCCCCCCCAGTGCGGGTATGGCTGCAGGCGAAAATATCGGCCTGGCGGCGTTGGGATTTCTTCTGACAGGCGTTGGCCTCCCGTTATTGACCATCGTGGCGTTAGCCCGGGTTGGCGGAGGCATGGATCGTTTGACTGCGCCGTTGGGTAAGCACGCCGGCATGCTGTTTGCGGTTGCGGTTTATCTGGCAATCGGCCCACTGTTTGCGACGCCTCGCACAGCGGTGGTGTCATTTGAAATGGGCGTTGCGCCGTTCACTGGCAATTCCAGCACTGCTTTGCTGTTGTACTCATTGGCTTATTTTGCGGCCGTGCTGTTTTTGTCCCTGAATCCTGGCCAGTTGGTCGACCGTATCGGTAAGTTCATTACGCCTGTGCTGTTGGCGGCGCTGCTGGTGTTGGGAGGTGCTGCACTGCTGATGCCTGCTGGTGAGATAGGTCAAACGTCAGCGGACTACCAAGACACGCCCTTCGTGCAGGGTTTTCTGCAGGGTTACTTGACCATGGATACCCTTGGTGCACTGGTTTTTGGCATCGTGATCGCCACGGCCATTCGTGACCACGGCATAACCGACAGCAAGTTGGTGACTCGCTACTCGGTCATCGCGGGACTGATCGCTGCGGTTGGTTTGTCACTGGTCTACCTGGCGCTCTTTTACTTGGGGGCTACCAGCCAGGGGATTGCCGGTGAAGCGCAAAACGGTGTGCAAATTCTCACGGCCTATGTACAGCACACGTTTGGCACACCTGGCAGCTTGTTGTTAGCGGTGGTGATTACGCTGGCGTGCCTGACCACGGCTGTTGGTTTGCTTACGGCTTGCGGTGAGTATTTCAGCGGTCTGCTGGGTGTGCCCTACCGAATAGTTGTGCTGGTCTTTGGTTTGTTTAGCTTGGTGGTGGCTAATCAGGGGCTGACGCAACTGATCAGTTTTTCCATTCCGGTTCTGGTCGGCCTCTACCCGCTGGCAATTGTTTTGGTCGCTCTGAGCTTGCTGGACGACTTTTGGCGTTCATCGGCACGGGTGTTCCGTCCTGTAATGGCAGTGGCGCTGGTTTTCGGTGTAGTTGATGGCATTGCTGCTGCCGGTGGCAGTGAACTTATCCCATCGTTCTTCAGTGCCTTGCCGATGGCTGATCAGAGTCTGGGCTGGCTAATACCTGTGCTCCTGACGTTAGCTCTCGCAGCCTGCGTTGATCGCCTATTGTCTGTGCCAGAAAAAGCATTGGTCTGACACGCTTGCTGATTCTAAGAGGCCGCTCACTGAGCGGCCTTTTTGTTGGCCAACTGAAAGCCAGCCCTGTCTATAATCGGCGCGAGTTAACAAGGAGCTTCCATGTCATTTAACGACTACTACTTGCCCCATTTGCTAGCCGTTGTCTGGTTTGTTATTTGCTGGGTGGGATACACCCGTTATGCGCAGGCCAAAGGTCGCACCACGCCCTGTTTGGCCAGTGTGCTGCATCTTTACCGAGAGGATTGGATGCGCCGCATGCTGCTGCGCGATAACCGCATTGCCGACGCGAATGTGATCGGCAATCTGGAGCGCAACGCCTCATTTTTTGCTTCCAGCACGCTGATCATCTTGGCCGGTATTCTGACGGTGTTAGGCGCATCTGATCGTGCGGTTTCATTGCTGGCCGATTTACCTTTTGTGCAGGCTGCCAGCCGTGAGATGTCTGAGGTGAAGTTGTTGTGCCTGGGGGTGGTATTTGTTTATGCCTTCTTCACGTTCAGCTGGTGCATGCGTCAATACAACTTTGCCGCCGTGTTGGTGGGCTCTGCACCAATGATTGGTGAGCGGCATGTTACCGAGCAGGAGCGCAAAGCATTTGCTGAGCGCACGGCACGGGTGATCTCGATGGCGGCTAACCAGTTTAACCAAGGGCTGCGCGCCTATTATTTTGGTATGGCGACCTTGGCCTGGTTTATCAATCCCTGGTTTTTCATGATGGTAAGTACGGGGGTTGTGCTTGTGTTGTACCGGCGAGAGTTTCACTCGGATGTGCTGGAAGTCATGGTCTACACCCAGACACCTACTTTTGACCCACCCAAGGAGAAAAATGAATGAGCATTGCCTTTTGGTGCATTTTTATAAGTGCATTGCTGATTTTTGTGGCCAAGGCGCCTGTGGCTAAAGCCATGGTCAAAGAAGGCGAGGGGCAGTACGACAACCGTCATCCGCGTGCCCAGCAAGCGCGCTTAACAGGCTTTGGCGCGCGTGCGCTGGCGGCGCACCTGAACAGCTTTGAGGCATTCCCACTGTTTGCGGCCGGGGTGTTAATGGCCCATGTGAGCAACAACCATGGCAGTTTGGTCGATACGTTGGCCGTGACCTTCGTGATCGCTCGGGTGTTGTATCTGATCTTTTATTGGGCTGATTTGCACTGGCAGCGCAGCGTGGTGTGGGTGATCGGGCTGCTGTGTAGCCTGCTGCTGATGCTGACGCCGGTGCTTTGAATAGCCCCCGTGTTAGGGCGCTATAAATGAACAGGCCCACTTGCGTGGGCCTGTTTGTCTGCGTTTAGCGCTTACTGAGCGTCGACTGCATCTTTAATTTCATCGCCCGCTTGCTTGATCGCATCGCCTGCATCATCGGCGGCATCTTCTATCTGCTCGCCAGTGGTCGGCTCATTGCCGGTCAGTTCATTGGCTTTTTGCTCAATGGCTTCGCCACTTTCTTCAATCGCATCGCCCATCGACTCAACCGCCTCGGCAGCAGACTCTTTGGCTGACTCAACTTTATCTTCCGGGGTCTTCTCACATGCAGCCAGGCCGAGCATGGCAGCAAGCAGCAGGGCATAGGTAAAGGGCTTTTGCACGGTTGTAACTCCTTGTGAGTAATAGTCAGGGCATGGTTTCTCATGCGTCTCTATTAAACAGTTTTCTGGCCGTTAAGTTCCCTAGCGCACGCCGTGGATGGATGGGCCAAGATGTCGTAAATGTATCCAGCGAGTATGATGCACGCCCTTTGTAGTGTTGTTTTAGGGTTTAAATCATGAGTGATTCCCCGATTTTCGAGCGCGCGCAGCGTTTTCTTTCGGTGTTGCGCCATTGCCAGGTGCTGGGCATAGGGGTGCATAGCGCCAAGCCTGAGGGGCTCATTCTGCGCCTGCCCTATAGCCTGCAAATTGTGGGTAATCCTGAAACCGGTGTGATTCACGGTGGCGCGATCACCACGTTGATGGACACCACCTGTGGTATTTCCACCGTATGCGTGCTCCCCGAGTTTGAGATTTGCCCGACGTTGGACCTGCGCATTGATTACATGCGGCCCGCTGAGCCGAACAAGGATGTCTTTGGTTTTGCCGAGTGCTACAGGGTGACTGAGAACATCATCTTTACCCGTGGTTATGCTTATCAGGACAACCCCGAAGAGCCAATTGCACATGTGGTGGGTGCCTTTATGCGCATGGGCAAACCAACTGACCTGCACGCTGCTGCGAAAGGGGCTGGCCAATGAGTACGTTCGACCTTAATCAACTGGTGCGTGACGCTCATGAGCAGAACAACTATGACCCGCTGATCAGCCTGATTCCCTATGCCAAATTGCTTGGCATCGAGTGTCTGCGTTTGGGCGATGACATGGTATTCCGCCTGCCCGCCAATAAAGACTGTATCGGCAACCCGATGTTGCCCGCTTTGCATGGCGGAGTGATCGCTGGCTTTATGGAACACTCGGCCATGTTGCACTTGCTCATGTTCATGGGTATTCCACATTTGCCGAAAATCATCGACTTCTCGATAGATTACCTACGCGCCGGTCATTATCGTGACACCTTCGTGCAGTGCCAGGTGTGGCGTCAGGGGCGACGAGTGGCCAACGTGGCGATTACCGCCTGGCAGACCACTCAGACGGAGCCGATTGCCACCGCGCGTGCGCACTTCAAGGTCGATGAGCCTTGATAGTGAGAGGCTTTGCCGCTTAACGCTCAATTAACCATCGCTTAAGGATGCCCATGGATGCGCTGATGATACTGGGAGGCTTGCTGCTGATACTGGCCGGGTTGGTATGGCTGGTGATGCGGGCATTTGCCACCGGCCTCCTGTGGGGGTGGGCCAGTTTTATTCCGCCATTTACTCTGCTCTACATGCTGCGTCATTGGCGCAGCGCAAGGCCCGCTGTGGCTCTGGTGGGGCTTGGGTTTATCCCGCTGATTGTTGGCTTAACCCTGATGGCCAGTCATGACTCGCAACGGCTTGAGGCAATTTTTAGCCTCAAGTGGCTCAAGCCAGAAGCGCAGACCCGCGCTGAGTTGGCGATTGATCTACGTGGCGTGCTCAGCGGACGGCCTTTTGCGCCGCAGCAGGGCGAGTTACTCGATGGTGTACTGAGTTTGCGCGAAGGCCAGGATTTCTTTGCCCAGAGTGAACTGGTCATTCGCCTGCCGGCGCCCAGTACAGGGCCGGTTAGGGTCGATGTGCTGCCCACTGATGAAGGGCGCTTACCCGAAGTGGAAATCAGTTGGCTGTTGCCCGAGCAGGAGCTGCCCGAAGCGCGACGCTTGAGCCGTGGTTACACCCTGCATCTTGATCTAGAGCCAGTGGAACCCAATAAATATGTGGGTGATTTCCACCTCGTATTGCCTGCGCAGTTCAAAACTACTCTCAGTGGCCGGGTGGAGTTATTCAGCAATGGCTTGCGTTATCGCGATGGCAAAATAGATCGGCATGTCGACTCCGTAGATACCATCACTCACGTGATTCAGGATTACCTCGAACGGCGCTTTGCAACGCGGCGTGTACAGGTTTCCCCCATCGCTAATCTCAACTTTCCCTTACTGAGCATTGATCTGGATGTAGAGGCGCAGATCAACGGAGAGAAGCAACGCTTACCGATTATGCTGAGCAAGCACGATACCCGCGGTTGGCAGGTTGCAGCTGACTCTTTCCCGCCGTTGCCCAGCGTCGCCGTGACACCGTCAGTGATCGCTAAAACAGCTGATGCCGAGGTTGCGCCCGAACGCGTCAGCCGCCCCCTTGATCGCCGCATACGCTTCAGCCTCGAAGGTCTGTTGCGCAACCCCAACCGATACCAAAACCTCAATATGCGTGCACTCACCGAGCGGGGTAATAGTGCAGAGGGGCGTTTCCAGGGCGTCGATGCAGAGGGTCGGATCATTCTGCGTCAGCGCATGAGTGCTCAGGGCGAGGTCAGTTACAGCCTGCGTCCTGAGGAAGTCACGCGGATTGAGTTGCTGGAACCTTAGCCGGCTGTTGCCGCTGCGGCGTGGCTCGCGCGGGCAAATGCCGACAGCGCCGGGGCTTGAAATTCACACACATGCCCCCACCTTGATGACACCCGCCGCATTGCGGCTTCGTCAACAACGTGGAGTAAGAGAGCATGAGTGTGGAAACTCAAAAAGAAACCCTGGGCTTCCAGACCGAGGTGAAGCAACTGCTGCACCTGATGATCCATTCGCTGTATTCGAACAAAGAAATCTTCCTGCGTGAGCTGATTTCCAACGCCTCGGATGCCACCGACAAGCTGCGCTTTGAAGCACTGGCCAAGCCCGAGCTGCTCGAAGGTGGCGCTGAGCTGAAAATCCGCGTCAGCTTCGACAAAGACGCCAAGACCGTCACTCTCGAAGATAACGGTATCGGCATGAGCCGAGATGAGGCTATTGCTCATCTGGGCACTATCGCCAAGTCCGGCACCGCTGACTTTATGCAGCACCTGACCGGCGACCAGAAAAAGGACTCGCATCTGATCGGCCAGTTCGGTGTGGGCTTTTACTCGGCCTTTATCGTCGCAGACAAGGTTGATGTGTACAGCCGCCGCGCCGGTAGCCCGGCCAGCGAAGGCGTGCACTGGTCGAGCAAAGGCGAGGGCGAGTTTGAAGTTGCCACCGTTGAAAAAGCCGAGCGCGGCACCCGTATTGTCCTGCACCTGAAAGCAGCCGAAGACGAGTTCGCCGATGGCTGGCGTCTGCGCAACATCATCAAAAAATATTCCGATCACATCGCCCTGCCGATCGAATTGCCGAAAGAGTTCCATGGCGAAGAGAAGGACAAGCCAGCGGAAGTTGAGTGGGAAACCGTCAACCGCGCCAGCGCCCTGTGGACCCGTCCGCGTACCGAGATCAAGGACGAGGAATACCAGGAGTTCTACAAGCACATCGGCCACGATTTCGAGAACCCGCTGAGCTGGAGCCACAACAAGGTCGAAGGCAAGCTGGAATACACCTCGCTGCTGTATGTGCCGGCCCGCGCACCGTTTGACCTGTATCAGCGTGAAGCACCGCGCGGCCTGAAACTCTACGTGCAGCGCGTATTTGTGATGGATCAGGCTGAGTCCTTCCTGCCGCTGTACCTGCGCTTTATCAAAGGTGTGGTCGACTCCAACGACCTGTCGCTGAACGTGTCGCGCGAGATTCTGCAGAAAGACCCGATTATCGATTCGATGAAGTCGGCACTGACCAAGCGCGTGCTGGACATGCTGGAGAAACTGGCGAAGAACGAGCCTGAGCAATACAAGGGCTTCTGGAAGAACTTCGGCCAGGTGCTCAAGGAAGGCCCAGCGGAAGACTTCGCCAACAAGGAGAAGATTGCCGGTCTGCTGCGCTTTGCCTCTACCCGCACTGAAGATGGCGAGCAGAGCGTTGGCCTGGGCGAGTACATTGCGCGCATGGCCGAAGGTCAGGACAAGGTGTATTACCTGACAGGCGAATCCTACGCGCAGGTTAAAAACAGCCCGCACCTGGAAGTGTTCCGCAAGAAAGGCATCGAAGTGCTGCTGCTCACCGACCGTATCGATGAGTGGCTGATGAGCTACTTGACCGAGTTCGACGGCAAGCAGTTCGTTGACGTGGCCCGTGGTGATCTGGACCTTGGCAAGCTGGATTCGGAAGAAGACAAAAAAGCCCAGGAAGAAGTCGCCAAAGCCAAAGAAGGTCTGGTTGAGCGTCTGAAAACTGCGCTGGGTGAGCAGGTGGCTGAGGTGCGCGTGTCGCATCGCCTGACCGACTCACCGGCGATTCTGGCCATTGGCGAGCAAGACCTGGGCCTGCAAATGCGCCAGATTCTCGAAGCCAGCGGGCAGAAGGTGCCGGATTCCAAGCCGATTTTTGAATTCAACCCAAGCCACCCGCTGATCGAGAAGCTTGACGCCGAGGCTGACGAAGACCGCTTTGCCGACCTCAGCCATATCCTCTTCGACCAAGCCGCATTGGCCGCCGGTGATAACCTGAAAGACCCAGCTGCTTATGTGCAGCGTTTGAATAAGCTGCTGGTTGAACTCTCAGCCTGATATCTGTGTTAAACAACTAAGCCCGCGCAAGCGGGCTTTTTTTCGCGTGTCCTAATCCAGCACTGATGTCGAAGGCTGCTTAATCAAGAGGTATTCAGGTCAATGAAAAAATCACTTTTACCCCTGGCCATGCTCGGGCTGGTTGGCTTGGCCGAGGCGGCTGTGGTGGTCAAACCCGTGCCTTATGAGATCGATGGTGAAGCCTTTGAAGGCCTGTTGATTTATGACGATGCGGTCACCACGCCCCGGTGTGTTGATGGTGCCTAACTGGATGGGGGTTAACGAACAGTCGGCGCAAAAGGCGGCGCGTGCTGCGGGCGATCAATACGTCGTATTTATGGCAGACATGTACGGCAAAGGCATTCGCCCAAGCAACGCCGACGAGGCCAAAGCAGCGGCCACCTTTGTGCGCAGCGACAGGCCGCTAATGCGCAAACGGGCCCAGGCAGCCGTAGACGTTTTTAAGGCGCAAGCGGGGCAGGTGGCCCTGGACACGAGCAAGCTCGGCGCGATCGGCTTTTGTTTTGGCGGCGGTACGGTGCTTGAACTGGCGCGCTCGGGGGCTGATTTAAAAGGCTTTGTTGCCTTCCACGGCAACCTGGATACACCCCAGCCGAGTGATGCGCTGAATATCAAGGCCCCCATTCTGGTGCTACACGGCGCTGATGATCCGCTGGTTCCGCAAGAACAGGTGGATGGGTTTATGGCCGAAATGAAAGCAGCCAAGGTCGATTGGCAACTGATCAGTTACGGCGGCGCGGTGCATTCGTTCACTAATCCGGCGGCCAATGTGGTGGGGGTTAACGCCTATCACCCCGTGGCGGCTGCCCGCGCGTTTAAAGCGATGGATGGGTTGTTGAGTGAGGTTTTTGCGGACTAAGTGAAAGGCAAGTCTTTTGGCCTTCCTTGCTTATAGCCTTCAACCTTACCGCAAGCCCGCCACCCTACAAGTGGCGGGCTTGGCGTTTTGCATAGCCTTGCTTAAAGCAGTGCGCTGAGGCGGACATCCGCGCCGAGTACTCTAATCAATTGTCCGCGTGCATCGAGAATCGGCACCGAGACGGTAAAGCAAAAATCATCCGTTGCCGATGAGCGATAGACCTGGGTGATATGGCTGCTGAGGGTATCTGCGACGGCTCTGAACCAAGGCCGTTGCTGCCAGTTGCGACCTTTACAGCTAGCTGTTTCGCTGTGCTGCAGGTCGGCGGCGAAGATGTTTTCGGAAACTTGTATGCCGCTGCTGTCGACCAGATAAAACAACTCAAAACGCGCATCGCGTTGCAGGGTCTGGCGTAATGCCCGCTCAGCCAGTGCGATGTCGCCTGTCATGCTGGATTGGAGCACCAGTTGTTCAACACTGCGCTGCACGGCGTGGTGAATTTCCAGGCGAAAATCACCCAAGCCGGCCAACAGGCGGTCACCGTCTTCGCGCACCGCCTGGCTATGCAGCAACACAGCGCTGGCCTTGCCAAGCAACTCACTGGCTACCTGAGCAATGTTTTGCACATCCCCGTTAATCGAACGCACGGCCAGGCCGATTTGCTGTGTGCCTTCGGCGATCTGGCCCACCCGGTTGTCCAGTCGATCCATGGCCTCACGGGTGCGAGCCAGCCCGTTGTCAACATCGAGCATGCCGACTCGTCCATCCGCGACAGCGCGATGCATGTGGCTACCCGCTTCGGTGAGTTGCTGCATGCCGCTGCGAAAACGCTCGATGATGCCGCTGACCTGAGTGGTGGCATCCGTGGTATGTCCAGCCAAACGCCGCACTTCTTCGGCAACCACCGCAAAGCCTCGGCCATGTTCACCGGCGCGGGCGGCTTCAATTGCCGCGTTAAGCGCCAGTAGATTGGTTTGCTGGGAAATACTGGCGATCACGCCAATCACTTTGCTGACTTCTTCAAGTTGCCCGGTGAGTTGTTGAATAACCCGTTCAAGCTGCTGCTCGCTGGCACCGATCACGTCCACCTGTTGCAACACCGCCTGGCCGCTTTGTTGGCAGCCATGCAGGGTTGAGGTGACCTGAGCGGCCAGCGTTGCCACTTCGGCAGCACCGGGCACCAGTTCTTTGTCGAGGGTGGTTGTGACCTGTTCGCTGGCGCTGGCGATCAGCTCTGAAGTTTGCGCCAGGGTCTGGCCACTCTGCTGATTGGCGGCGGCGATGCGGGCCAGTTGGGGTGCGTGGGAGGCAATCCCGACGGCTGCTCCGAGCGTGGTGCGGATTCGTTGGTGCAGGCCGTTACTGAAGTCGTTAAGGCGTGTCATCCAGCGATAGTTGTCGCTCAGGCGTGTTGTTAGGTCGAGTTGATTGAACAGCGCATCAAGCGCAGCGTCGTCCGTGTTTTTGCGAGGCGTTGAGCGCAATAACTGAAGCATGATGAATTCCTTTATGGGTCTAAAGGCTTCACTGCAAGCCAAATGCCATCACAGGCAATGGTGCGCCATGTCATTGGCGCTGGAATTAAGGCGCGCCATTCTGGTGCTTTTTGCGTGGTTGCTTAGGCTATTTGCCACATTTGAGGTCGCATCAGGTGCGTGCAGGATGGGGATCCAATTGGGTTGTCATGGCCCTGTCATGCAGATGTCATAGGCTCGCGCGATCTCAACGAGGAGCGAATCATGCAATTTTTCCGTTTAAGTGCGTTGGCCGCATGTGTGTTGATTAGTGGGCTGGCGCAAGCCGAGGTGCGCGTTCAGGGCGCGGTCGAACATGGCATTTTTGTCAGCGACTATCAGGACTTCCAGGCCGGTGAGCGTGTATTGACGCGCAGCAACCAGTCCATCGAGCAAACCGAGGTGATTCCCGCCAAGCTGGGTACTAAATTCGGCATGCGTTATAGCCTGGCTGGCAAGGTCGCTGATGATGTACCGTTGACGCTTCTGTATCTCACCCCTGGTGTGATCACACCTGATGGCAAACGCCACGACAAGTTTGTCGTCACGCAGAAACTGGTGCCCGACGCGCCGCAAGATGTTATGGCCTTTGAATTCAGCGAAGCGCATGAAGTCGTGCCAGGCGAATGGCACTTTATGGTCTTCCAGGATGATCGCAAACTGTTGGAGCAGCGTTTCGTCGTTCGCTGAGCATCGCTCTCCACCCGAAGGCCCGGCCGCGCAAGCGATCGGGCCTTTTGCGTTAGGCGTGAAGTATTGGCATGCGTATACTAAACGCTCAATGAGCCTGCCCTTGGCTGGGTTTATCAGGTTGCGTTCACTCAAGAGGGCAAGCAAACGGTCGATAAACTAGTCTGATAGGGGGATTGCCCGATCAGCGATTTGTTAATCCCCACACCATGCGGCCTGCCAGCTACCGCGCTGCCCTTAGATCATCAGGATATCTGCCATGTTTTTGAGAACTATGAAAATTGCTACGCGAGCCAGTTTAGGTTTTGCAGTTTTGGCTTTACTGGTTGCATTGGTGGGTGGTTTTTCTCTGCAGCAGATGAAGCACATGAACAGCGCGGCTGCAGAGGTCAAAGGTAATTGGCTGCCAAGCGTCAAGGCACTTAACGACATCGGGCAAAACATCTTGCGCATCAGGGCGGCGACTTTGCGTCTTGTTGTGATACGTGATGCGGCAATGGTTGAGCAAAATGAATCTTTGCTAAATGAGCTCAAAAATAATTTGGCTAAGGCGCAGAAGGAATACGAAGGTCTGATCAGCCTTGATGAAGAGCGTTTAGTCTACGAGCGTTTCAAAGCTGCTCAGAGTGCGTATATGGCCGAGCAAGTCAAAGTCATGCAGTTCTCCGCACAAGATGACATTGATTCAGCTATCGCCGTTGTCAGCGGCGAAATGAATAAATATGACGCTGACATGGCTAAATTGTTGATCGACCTGACTCACTTCAGTAAACAGGGCGCGACGGATGCCGCTGATTTGAGCGGTGCGGTCTATGAAAACGCAATTATCTTGGTGCTTGTGCTGATCGGTGCGGCGTTGTTGGCCACCACAATTCTGGCCATTGTGCTGACGCGTAGCATTGTCAGGCCGCTGTATGAGGCCGTTGAAGTGGCGCAGGTAATTGCTTCTGGCAATTTAACCCAGAATTTTACGGTTGTTGGCGAAGACGAACCGGCGCAACTGCTTCATGCACTGCGCAGCATGCAGCAGAGCCTGCGCACTACTGTGCAGAGCATTTCGGATTCTTCAACCCAATTGGCCTCGGCTTCCGAGGAGTTGAGCGCGGTGACCGAGGATTCGACCCGCGGCCTGCATCAGCAAAATAACGAAATTGAGCAGGCGGCTACGGCGGTCAATCAAATGACCAGTGCGGTAGAGGAAGTTGCGCGTAATGCGGTGAGCACCTCCGAGGCCACGCAAGCCTCCAACCGGACTGCTCAGCATGGGCGTGAGCAAGTGCGGCAGACGGTGGATTCGATCAGCCACCTGGCCGATGACGTAACCCACACAGCCTCTGAGGTTGAGCAACTGGCCGGTCAGGTGCGCGACATCAGTAAGGTGCTTGATGTGATTCGCTCGATTGCCGAACAAACCAACTTGCTGGCCCTCAATGCGGCTATTGAGGCCGCGCGCGCGGGTGACGCGGGGCGCGGCTTTGCAGTGGTGGCCGATGAGGTTCGCGCGCTGGCGCATCGTACGCAGCAGTCCACCCGTGAAATCGAGCAGATGATCAGTGGTATTCAGCAAGGCACAGACAAAGCTGTAAATGCCATGCAGAGCAGCAACAGCAGGGCGCGCTCGACCCTTGATGTGGCCAAGGCGGCAGGGCAGGCGCTGGATGAGATTGCGGCGGCCATTTCGCAGATCAATGAGCGCAACTTGGTGATTGCCAGCGCCTCTGAAGAACAGGCCCAAGTGGCCCGCGAAGTGGATCGCAACCTGGTGAATATCCGCGACCTGTCGATGCAGTCTTCAGCCGGTGCGAATCAGAGCAGTGCTGCCAGTCAGGAGTTGTCGCGTCTGGCTGTTGCGTTAAACAGTCTGGTTTCGCGCTTCAATACCTGACATCCGCTATGTGTCGGAGACACAAACAAGAAGGCCGCCTCAAGGGCGGCCTTCTTGTTACTCAGAACTAATTGCTCGGCAGTGGCTTACTGGCCAGCCCAGCGCTTGAGCACGAGGGTGGCGTTGGTGCCACCAAAGCCAAAGCTGTTGCTCATAACGGTGTCGATTTTAGCGTTCTCAAGGGTTGTACGTTGAATCGGCAGATCGGCAATTTCTGGGTCGACTTCGTCAATGTTGACCGAGCCGGCAATGAAATTGCCTTCCATCATCAGCATGCAGTAGATGGCTTCCTGCACGCCTGCAGCGCCCAGCGAGTGGCCAGACAGGCTCTTGGTCGAGCTGATGGCCGGTGCCTTATCGCCAAACACTTCGCGTACCGCGCGGCTTTCGGCAAGATCGCCGACTGGCGTCGAGGTGCCGTGGGTGTTCAGGTAGTCGATAGGCGTGTCGACAGTGGCCAGCGCTTGTTGCATGCAACGTACTGCGCCTTCACCGCTCGGGGCGACCATGTCGTAGCCATCGGAGGTGGCCCCGTAGCCGACGATTTCAGCGTAAATTTTCGCGCCGCGCTTGAGCGCGTGCTCAAGCTCTTCAACCACCACCATGCCGCCACCGCCCGCGATGACAAAGCCATCACGCTTGGCGTCGTAGGCACGTGAGGCCTTTTCTGGGGTTTCGTTGTACTGGGTGGAGAGGGCGCCCATGGCGTCGAACAGGAAGCTTTGGCTCCAATGTTCTTCTTCACCGCCACCGGCAAACACGATGTCTTGCTTGCCCAACTGGATCTGCTCAACGGCATTGCCAATGCAGTGGGCGCTGGTGGCGCAGGCTGAAGAGATCGAGTAGTTCACACCCTTGATTTTGAACGGCGTGGCCAGGCAGGCGGAAACGGTGCTGCCCATGGTGCGCGGTACGCGATACGGCCCCACACGCTTGACGCCTTTCTCGCGCAGGATGTCCATGGCTTCCATCTGGTTAAAGGTGGATGCGCCGCCCGAACCGGCAATCAGGCCGATACGCGGGTTGGAGATTTCTTCAGCACTCAGGCCCGCGTCTTTGACGGCCTGCTCCATCGACAGGTAAGCGTACGCCGCCGCGTCACCCATAAAGCGATAAACCTTACGGTCGATCAGTTCTTCCAGATTCAGGTCAATTGAGCCGGAAACCTGGCTGCGCAGGCCCATTTCAGCGTACTGAGGGTTGAAACGGATACCGGGACGGCCAGCGCGCAGGTTGGCAGAGACGGTTTCTTTGTCATTGCCCAGGCAAGAAACGATACCCAGGCCGGTAATCACGACGCGACGCATGCGATAAGTCCTTTAGAAACTGTCGGTAGAGGTGAACAGACCAACGCGCAGGCCTTCTGCGCTGTATATCTCGCGACCATCAACGCTGACGCTGCCATCGGCAATCGCCAGCACCAGGGAGCGGGCGATGGTGCGTTTAATGTGGATGTTGTACGTGACTTTTTTGGCGGTTGGCAGCACCTGACCAAAGAATTTCACTTCACCCGAACCCAGCGCGCGGCCACGGCCGGGATTGCCTTGCCAGCCGAGGTGAAAGCCGACCAGCTGCCACATGGCGTCTAGGCCCAAGCAGCCTGGCATCACCGGGTCGCCTTCAAAGTGGCAAGCAAAAAACCACAGGTCTGGGGTGATATCGAGCTCAGCGACAATTTCGCCCTTGCCGTATTTGCCACCGGTGTCGCTGATATGCGTGATGCGATCGATCATTAGCATATTCGGCGCGGGCAGTTGCGCATTACCTGGGCCGAATAGTTCGCCACGGCTGCAGCGCAACAGATCTTCCCGGGTGAAGGCGTTTTGTTTGGTCATGCGAGCTCCTCAAAATATCCCATGCGCCAAGGCTGGGCGAATCGTCCTGGCCGGCCACGCAATCTGTGCGTGCGCCAGCAGCCTAGTCGTAGACTGTTGCGTTGTGGTGAAAGTCACAGCCTTGTGAGTACAGTTGTACTCCGCGCTTGTTGAGCTGTCACCGCCAGCAAGGTGCTCAGCCTGCAGCAGTTCATGCGTCTTGGCCACCCGTCAAAGGTCGAGGGCCTATCCAGCGCTGCAATATGTGCTGCAAATCGGCACGTTTAAAGGGTTTGGCCAGGTAGTCATTCATGCCAGCCTCTAAGCAAGCTTCACGGTCGCCCTGTAAGGCGTTTGCCGTGAGGGCAATGATTGGCACGTCGGCGCATGCTGGCAGGCAGCGGATTTGCCGGGTGGCTTCATAGCCGTCCATAACCGGTAGGCGGCAATCCATCAGAATGGCGGCATAGCTATGACGTTTGGCGTGATACACCGCCTGCGCGCCATCGCCCACCAGGCTGACCTGGTAGCCGAGGCTGCGTAGCATGGCTTCGATCACCGTCTGGTTGACCGGGTTATCTTCAACCAGCAACACCGATTGACCATGGCCACTTTGCGTAAGGTGGGCGCTGTTGCTGTCGACTTCGACGGTTTGTTGGGAAAATGGCAGGGGGATTTCTAAGGTGAAAATTGAACCTTGTCCTTCCTGACTCGCGGCCCGCAGGGTGCCGCCCATGCGTTCGGCCAGTGTGCGCGCAATCGGCAAGCCCAGCCCTGTGCCGCCGTAACGTCTTGAAATAGACGTGTCTGCCTGCTGGAACGCATCAAACATATGTTCCAGACGCTCAGGCGCAATACCAAAACCGCTGTCGTGGACCGCGCAGCTGAACCACAGCACCTGATCATCCAGTGCTTGCCATGTGGAGTGGACGCGGATGGTGCCCGATTCGGTGAACTTGATGGCGTTGCCAATCAAATTGACCAGAATTTGTCGGATGCGCGTCGGGTCACCTTGCACCTGCAGCTGATCCAAGCCGTTTTGAACCTCTAGTTTGAGCTGCAAACCACGCTGCTGGGCGCTGTGTTGGAACACCTGAATGGAGTTGTGCAGCAGGTCCAGCAGGCTAAAGGGAATGCGCTCCAGCTCCAGTGCGCCGCGCTCAATGCGTGAGAAGTCGAGAATGTCATTGATAACCTTGAGCAGGTGTTCTGTGGACTCAGTTGCCAACGCGGCGTACTCGACCTGCTCTTGAGTCATCTCAGTGGTTTCGAGTAGCTGCAACATGCCCAGCACGCCATTCATGGGTGTGCGCAGTTCGTGGCTCATCATGGCCAGGAAATCTGATTTAGCACGGTTGGCCAGCTCTGATTGTTCGCGTGCCTGAATCAATTGCGCCATGGCCCGCTGCTGTTCGGCGCTGGCGCTGGCGAGGCCTTGGGCGAGGTTATTAATGTGGCGAGCCAGAGCCTGCAGTTCTCCTTCGCCGATCTCAGGCAGCGTGGTTTGGTAGTTCCCGGCCTGAATGGCGCTAACGGCTCTACCCATTTCACTCAACGGCTGAGACAGGTGGCGGGCCAGGCGGCGGGCCAGGAAAAATGTTAAAGCCAGGGCTAATAAGGCGAGCAGTGCAGCTTTGAGGAGAATTTCCTGTTGTCGCGTGTTGAAGGCGTCGTTGGACATGCCAACCACCACCGAGCCCAGCGCATTGGCTGATTCAACATCACCGTCGTGGAGCGTTTGCCCAAGAGCAATGTTGGGCCGCTGGATGGGTGCTTGGAAGATTTCGACCTGGCTGCTGGCATGGCCGGTATCCGGTGTTTGTTCTACATACACCAAGATTTTGCCGTTGCGGTCACGCACCTCCAGAAAGCGCACGTGGGGCGTTTTGAGCGTGGCTTGCAGCAGCGCGTCGAGCACGTCAGTGTTGCCGGAAATCACCCCGTAGGTGCTGGCTGGGGCTAACTGGTTGGCAATCAGCTGACCATAGTGATTGAGTTCTTGTCGCAAATCCTGCAGGCGGGCGAAGGTGAAAAAGCCGGTGAGCAGTAAGGTCAGCAATAAAGCCGGGCCTACACTGATCAGCTGTGTGCGGGTATGAATGTTCCAGCCACGGCGCAGAATCATTGGAGGTACCTGCCTTGATGCTGAGGCTTTGCCGTCAGCAGGCGGCCCTGTTTGTGCGATCCATCGGCGGCGCCGGCTTGGAGTCGGGGTTGGCAGTTTTCGATCACACCACAACCTTGTAGGCGTCTAAAGCCCGCATGTTAACCGAGCGGCTGCACTTTGCCAGCGTTGGCAGACGCGCTAAAAACTGGCTGCGCGATAAGCGCGCCGTATAATGCGAGCAATTCGCCATTTTAAATGGCTCACCACGGATACGTTATGACTGATCAGCCCCCCATTGCTGTGCTCGGCGGCGGTAGCTTCGGCACTGCAATTGCGAACCTGCTTGCCGAAAATGGCCAGCGCGTCCTGCATTGGATGCGCGACCCCGATCAGGCCGAGGCGATTCGGCAAACGCGGGAAAATCCGCGTTACCTCAAAGGCATCAAGATTCATCTTGGCGTTGAGCCTGTCACTGATCTGGCGGCAACCCTGGCTGCCAGTCAGCTGATCTTTGTCGCGCTGCCCTCCAGCGCTTTGCGTCAGGCTTTACAGCCGGTTGCACATTTATTGACCGGCAAACTGTTGGTGAGCACGACCAAGGGGATCGAGGCGAAGAGCTTTATGCTGATGAGCCAGATTCTTGAAGACATAGCCCCACAGGCGCGAATTGGCGTGTTATCCGGGCCTAATCTGGCCCGTGAGGTGGCCGAGCACGCGCTGACCGCCTCTGTGGTTGCCAGTGAAGATGAAGAACTCTGCCAACGTGTTCAGGCCGCTTTGCACGGTCGAACCTTCCGGGTTTACGCCAGTGCGGATCGTTTTGGTGTCGAGTTGGGCGGCGCGCTGAAGAACGTCTACGCCATCATCGCCGGGATGGCGGCCGCCATGGGCATGGGCGAAAACACCAAAAGCATGCTGATCACCCGTGCGCTGGCCGAAATGACGCGCTTTGCCGTCAGGCTGGGCGCTAATCCGATGACTTTCCTGGGGTTGGCTGGGGTGGGCGATCTGATCGTCACCTGTTCGTCGTCCAAGAGCCGCAATTATCAGGTCGGTTTCGCCTTGGGTGAGGGCTTGAGCCTGGATGATGCCGTGGCCCGTTTGGGTGAAGTGGCGGAAGGGGTGAACACGATCAAAGTATTGAAGTCAAAAGCAGAGGATTTACAGATCTACATGCCTTTGGTGGCAGGTCTGCATGCCATTTTGTTCGAAGGGCGGACGTTGGATCAGGTAATTGCTGCGTTGATGCGCGCCGAGCCAAAAACGGACGTCGATTTTATTCCGACCACGGGTTTTTAACCGCTAACCAAGGAGATGGACATGAGTAATGGCAACCAACAATTGCAGCGTGAGTCGATACTGCTGCGCGTTCTGTGGATGGTGATCTTTTCCCTCGTTTGGCAACTGGCCGTCATGGTGCTAGGCGTTTTGGTGGTGTTGCAGTTGGCCTATCGGCTGTTTTACGGCGCGCCGAATGCCGGGATGTTGGGCTTTGGCGATAGCTTGAGCCAGTACTTGGCGCAAATCGGTCGTTTTGGCACGTTCAACACAGACGAGAAACCGTGGCCTTTCGCTGATTGGCCAACGCCGCAAGCACCACAAGGCGAGACGGCGCATAGCATTGCACCGGCTGCTCATCCGGTGCGCGACGAAGAGCCCAAGCTGTGACTGGCGTTGCGCTGGAGCGGCTGCGGTGAAGTTGTGGCTACTGCGCCACGGTGAAGCCGAGGTAATGGCCGCCACGGATGCGCAACGCAATCTGACTGCGTTTGGTCGCCGTCAGGTTGCTGCAGCGGCTGAACACCTGCGTGACCAACCGCTGCAGGCCGTGCTGGTCAGCCCTTATGTTCGCGCCCAGCAAACCGCTGATGTGCTGTGCGAGGCGCTGGCTTTTTCCGGGCAGCGGTTAACCGTCCCTTGGTTAACTCCCGACAGTGATTTGCGTCATGCCTTGCGCGAGTTAGATGCTTACCCCTTTGAAGAACTGCTGTTAGTCACCCATCAGCCACTGGTTGGCGCACTGGCGGGGTTGCTGCTGCATGGACATCGGCAACAGCCCTTGCCAATGGACACCGCCAGCTTGGCCTTGCTTGAAGCGCCAGCACTGGTCGCAGGCTTGATGCAACTTTCACTGCATCAGCACCACTGACTTCTGTTGCCAGTGCGTTGAAGGTATTCGACGCTACGACACCGGCTCAGGGCGCTGAAACATTTATCCTCTTGCGGGCTTTCTTTGTGCGTGGAATAGTCAACCAAGCAATTGCTTGGTTGGCTCCACAAAAATAACAAAGGAGGAAGCCCTGTGGCTGATACATACCGTTTACCGCTGGACGTGTTTTACGAGCGTGAAGCTCGGCACCCGAACAAACGTTACATGGTTCAGCCGCTGCCGGGCGGGCAGTTGCTGGAGCTGAGCTGGGCGGATGTCGGCGAACAAGCCCGGCGTGCCGCTAACTGGTTGCGCAGCCGCGAATTGCCGCCGGGCAGCCGCATCGCCATTATTTCGAAAAACTGCGCGCATTGGATCGTCACCGACCTGGCCATCTGGATGGCTGGGCATGTTTCAGTGCCGTTGTATCCCAACCTCACGGCTGAATCGGTTGGGCAAGTGCTGCGCCACTCCGAAGCAGCGCTGGTGTTCGTCGGTAAACTCGACGACTGGCCCTCGATGGCCGCTGGCGTGCCGGAAGGTGTGCCGACCATCGGCATGCCGCAGCGTCCCGAGGGTAAGTTCAGTTTTACCTGGGATGACCTGCAAGCCTGCACGCCCATTCAAGACAACCCCAAGCCTGCGGCCAATCAGTTGGCCACCATCATCTACACCTCGGGCACCACCGGTACGCCGAAAGGGGTGATGCAACATTTCAGCAACTTTGGCTTTGCCGCCAGCCGCGCCACCGAGTTGTTCGGCGTGGGTGAAGATGACCGGGTTTTGTCGTATCTGCCGCTGTGTCACGTGGCCGAGCGGATGTTTGTCGAGTTGGCCTCGATTTACGCCGGGCAAACCATTTTCTTTGCGGAAAGCCTCGATACCTTCCTGGAAGACCTCAAGCGCGCACGGCCGACGGTGATGTTCGGTGTGCCGCGCATCTGGACCAAATTCCAGATGGGCGTTTACAGCAAGATGCCAGCGGAGAAGCTGGATTTCCTCCTCAAACTGCCGATCATTGGCCGTATCGTGGGCAAGAAAGTGCTGGCCGGTTTGGGGCTTGATGCTGTGCGCTATGCCCTGTCTGGCGCAGCGCCTGTGCCGGATGCGTTGCTCAACTGGTACAAGCGCCTGGGGCTGGATGTGCTGGAGGTTTACGGCATGACCGAGAACTGCGGCTACTCGCATGTATGCCGCCCAGGCAAGTTCAAAAAGGGTTGGATCGGTCAGAACAGTCCGGGCGTTGAAGTGCGCATTGCTGACGATGGCGAGGTGCAGGTGCGCAGCGGGGCGACTATGCAGGGTTACTACAAAGACCCGGAAAAAACCGCCGAGACCATCACCGCCGATGGCTTTTTGCGCACGGGTGACAAGGGCGAACAGGATGCTGACGGCAACCTGCGGTTGACCGGGCGCATCAAGGAAATTTTCAAAACCAGCAAAGGCAAATACGTGGCCCCAGCACCCATTGAAATTCGCTTGGGTGAACACTCGCGCATCGAGCAAGTGTGTGTGGTGGGTGATGGCATGCCATCGCCCATGGCGCTTTGTGTGTTATCCGATGTGGGGCGCAGTGAGGCGGCCAATGGCAGCCGTGGCGAGTTAGAAAGCAGCCTGAAAAAACTGCTGGAGCAGGTTAATCAATCCCTCGACAAGCACGAGCGCTTGCAGCGTCTGGTGTTGGTCAAGGAGGTCTGGGCCGTGGATAACGGCTTCCTCACGCCAACGTTGAAGATTAAACGCGCCGTGATCGAAGGCACCTACGGCGAGCGTTTTGCTGAATGGATCGAGCGCAGCGAGACCGTGCTCTGGCACGACTGATCAGGCGTGTGGCCGGCGCCTGCGCGGCGGCCACACCCGGCTAAATCCACTCAAGGGGAGTGATCATGGCGCTTTGGCAGCAAACACCCAACCTGCAACAACTCAATGGTTTTTTGAAAAACACCATTGGCGAGCAACTGGATATCCGTTTTGAGTCCTTCGATGATGAGTCGCTGACCGCCAGCATGGTGGTTGATGCGCGCACCCATCAGCCATACGGCTTGTTGCATGGCGGCGCGTCAGTGGTGCTGGCGGAAACCCTGGGTTCCACTGCCAGCCATCTGTGCATCGATAGCAGTCAGTTCTACTGTGTGGGTCTGGAGGTCAATGCCAACCACCTGCGTGGTGTGCGCAGCGGTCGGGTCACGGCGGTAGCGCGGCCTGTGCATTTGGGCCGCACTACGCATGTTTGGGATATCCGCCTGAGTGGCGAAGATGGCAAAGCCAGCTGCATTTCCCGCCTGACCATGGCCATCGTGCCGTTGGGCGAGAACGGTCCGGCGCAACGCTGATTACCTTTCCGCTAGCAATCGCTGGCGGGCTTCCCATGCATTTTGGCCATAGTGCCGTTATTCACTGGCCGTTTTGTCATTGCTGCATCGCCAGTGCTGCCGGACAATCGACGGCAACTCTTCAGATAAGCCCGCCGCCATGACCTCGCCCGTGTTCTTTGCCCATGCCAACGGCTTTCCTTCGGCCACTTACGGCAAGCTTTTTACAGCTCTGGCACCTGAGTATCAGGTGCAGCACCTGGATCAGCATGGCCATGACCCGCGCTTTCCGGTGAATGACAACTGGAGCAATCTGGTCGATGAGCTGATCCATCATCTTGAGAGCGCTCAGCAGCCGGTGTGGGGTGTGGGTCATTCACTGGGCGGCGTGCTGCATTATCACGCGGCGTTGCAGCGGCCAGAGCTTTATCAGGGGGTGGTGATGCTCGATTCGCCGGTGCTGACCCTGGCCGACAAAATGGTCATCCGCGCCGCCAAGCGTTTTGGCTTTATTGACCGTATCACCCCGGCCGGCCGCACCTTGGGCCGCCGTGAAGAATTCGTCGATCTAGACGAAGCCCGAGGCTACTTCGCGGGCAAGGGTTTGTTTCGTCAGTTTGATCCGGAATGCCTGGACGCCTATGTAGAACACGGCCTGAAAGCTGCCGGCAATAACGTGCGTTTGCGTTTTGATCCGGCCACTGAAATCAGCATTTACCGCAGTGTGCCGCACACCAGTCCGGGCAGGCCGCAGCAACTGCAAGTACCGTTGGCCATGGTGCGCGGTCGGCAAAGCCGTGTGGTGTTGCCGCACCACGCACATCTGGTGCGGCGTGTACCCAACGGCGAATACCTGACACTGCCGGGCGGTCACATGTTCCCGTTGGAGCGCCCGCAGGACACTGCCGAACTCTTGAAGAAACTCTTCCAGCGTTGGTCTGGACAACCGTCGAGCGAGCACCGCGTATGAGCCTGAATGTTGAAGAGGTGCGCCTGCGCCTGCCACACATCGAGTTGGCGGCCCACTTGTATGGCCCCGAAGACGGCATTCCGGTCATTGCCCTGCATGGCTGGTTAGACAACGCCGCCAGTTTTGCCCGGCTGGCACCTTTGCTCCCGGGCTTGCGCATCGTGGCGCTGGATTTGGCTGGGCATGGTCACTCAGATCACCGCCCAGCCGGTGCCAGTTATCCCATCTGGGAATACATTCAGGATGTGCTGCAGGTGGCCGAGCAATTTGGCTGGCAGCAGTTTGCTCTGCTCGGGCATTCCATGGGCGCGATTATCTCGGTGCTGCTGGCCGCGTCTATGCCTGAACGGGTGACGCGTTTGGCCTTGATTGATGGGCTGATCCCCTTCACCGGCGAGGCTGACAGCGCGCCGCAAAAGCTCGGTGAAGCCCTGCGCGCGCAGATGGCCTTGGCTGGCAAGCGCAAGCCGGTTTACGAGGTATTTGAACGCGCAGTGCAGGCGCGTCTGCAGGGCGTGGGTGCGGTCAGCCTTGAAGCCGCTGAATTGCTGGCCCGCCGTGGCCTGATGCCGGTGCCTGGCGGTTATACCTGGCGCACCGACAGCCGCCTGACCTTACCTTCGCCGCTGCGCCTGACGCACGCTCACGCCATGGCATTTGTCCGCAACCTGCAATGCCCGGTGAAGCTGGTCGTGGCGGAGCAGGGCATGCTGCTCGCTCAACCCAATTTCATGCAGCTACTCGATGGCTTGGCCGTGGAGTGCCAGCAGCTTCCCGGCGGCCATCATCTGCACTTGGATGACGACAACGGCGCGACCTTGGTCGCAGACTGTTTCAAAGCTTTCCTCGCGGCGGCTTGACTTGGCTGAGGCAACTGGGGAAAGGTGTGGCGATAGCCACGGAGATTCACATGATCGACCTGTACACCGCTGCCACGCCCAACGGCCATAAAGCGTCTATCGCACTGGAAGAATTGCAACTGCCTTACAGCGTGCATGCCCTGAGCTTCGATAAGCAGGAACAGAAATCCGCCGACTACCTGAAAATCAATCCCAATGGCCGTATTCCGGCGATTGTGGACCGCGATAACGGTGATTTTGCTGTCTTCGAGTCGGGCGCGATTCTGCTCTACCTGGCAGAAAAAACCGGCCAACTGATGCCTCAAGATGTCAAAGGCCGCTCGCAAGTCATCCAATGGCTAATGTTCCAAATGGGCGGTGTTGGTCCCATGCAGGGCCAAGCTAACGTGTTTTTCCGCTATTTTCCGGAAAAACTGCAAGGCCCCATCGACCGCTATCAGCGCGAAACCCGTCGTCTTTACGAAGTGCTCGACCATCGCCTGAGCGAGTCGCAGTACCTGACTGACGACTACAGCATTGCCGACATCGCCACCTATCCTTGGGTGCGCATCCATGATTGGGCTGGGGTTTCGGTGGACGGCCTGGAGCACCTGCAACGCTGGATGAGCGAACTGGCCGCGCGCCCTGCGGTGCAGCGCGGGTTGCTTGTGCCGCAGCGTGAAGAAAGCGGTGAGAAAATTGTAAAAGCGGCCCAGTCGATGTTGATCAAATGAGCCTGTTTACACGTATCACTTTCGTCACGGGCATGTTGCTGGCCAGCGTCACAGCCGTAGCAGATGTCGCTGGCAGTCGTGATCTCGAAGAGTTACCCAGGTTTCCAGAAAGCACGATTGTTAATTTCAAGGAAATGGCTGCTCAAGAGCGCATTTATCCGCAAGGTGCGATACGGCGCATCAGTGGCAAGCTGCGGTTTGAGCGAGACGTGTTGGCTGTGGGTCAACTGACCACCATTACCTATGAAATCCCCCGCACCCATAGCGCTAATGAGGCTTTTGCCAAGGCCCGCGAGTCATTGCAGGCGCAGAACGCCGAGTTGCTCTACTGGTGTCAGGGGCGTGAATGCGGCTCCAGCAGCCTGTGGGCCAATGAGGTTTTTGCCAACAGCGTGCTGACCGGTTCAGACGATCAACAGACCTACGCTCTCATGCGTTTGGCATCGCCAAACGAGAACAGTCTTTTGGCGCTCTACAGCATCACCCGTGGCAATAAGCGTGCGTACCTGCACGTTGAACGATTGGCGGCCAGTTCGCCGCTGGCGGTCGTTTTGCCAACCCCCGCAACCCTGCAGCGACAGCTAAAAAGTACGGGTCAACTGCGGTTGGCCCAGCAAACTGATCCTGACAGCGAGTGGGTCACATTAGTGGCACGCACTCTCAACCTCGACAGTACTTTGCGCGTGACCATCAGTGGCCATAAAGCTGAAGCCTGGCGAGAGGCGTTGGTCGAGCAACGGGTTCGTGCCAGCCGTCTTGAACTCGGTGATGCAACTGTCACAGGTTTGCAACTTGACGTGCTGCGTTAGTCATTAATTTGCCGCTGAGTTAATTGCACTTTATTGTCCGGGCTCTGCCGTTTTGCGGCAGAGCCTTTTTGCATGTTTAGGGAGTTGCTCGTATGGCTACAAACGATCGTCTGCTAGTGCAGATACTGTTGCTCGGCTTGTTGGGTGCCAGCCTTTGGGTGTTGGCCCCTTTCTGGTCGGCACTGTTCTGGGCGGCGGTGCTGTCGTTTGCCAGTTGGCCTGTGATGCGCGTGCTGACCCGCTTGCTGGGCGGGCGTCAGGCATTGGCCGCCGCACTGCTGACTTTAGTCTGGACCGGTGTGGTTGCCGTACCTTTAGTGATGCTGGGCTTTAACCTCGCGGATCACATTAAAGATGTGACCGGGCTGATCAAGGATCTTCAGGTTGATGGCTTGCCGCCAGCGCCTGTGTGGTTGGCAGATGTTCCGTTTATTGGTGAACGGTTGACGGATTTCTGGCTCACAATCGATCAGCAAGGCGCTGAATTGTTTGCCACTGTGCAGCCTTATTTGGGGCAAGTCGGTAACTGGTTATTGGCCCGAAGTGCGCAAATTGGTGGCGGTATGGTGGAGTTGGCACTGAGTCTGGTGCTGGTTTTCTTTTTCTACCGTGATGGCCCGCGCCTGGCCGCGTTTGCACAAAGTCTTTTGGAACGTCTGATCGGCGATCGTGCTGAGCATTACCTGGAACTGGTAGCCGGCACGGTGCAGCGGGTGGTGAATGGGGTAATCGGCACCGCCATGGCGCAGGCCATTTTGGCCTGGATTGGCTTTACCATCGCCGGTATCCCCGGCGCCCTGATCTTGGGTATTTTGACCTTTGGCTTCAGTCTGATCATGGTCCCCCCGCTGGTTTGGGGGCCTGCGGTAGCCTGGCTGTTCTGGCAGGGCGAAGTGGGGTTGGGGATTTTCCTGCTGGTGTGGGGGCTGTTTGTTATCAGCGGCGTTGACAACATCCTCAAACCCTACCTGATCAGTCGCGGCGGCAACTTGCCGTTAATCGTTGTGTTGTTGGGCGTATTTGGCGGCATTCTGGCGTTTGGCTTTATGGGTCTTTTTCTCGGTCCGACCTTGCTGGCCGTGGCCTACAGCCTTCTCAGTGACTGGGTAGGCTCCTCGACGGTGCCCCCGGTTGTGCAGCGCACAGAGAGTGGCTCGAAATCGTTAAGCTAAGCGCGTTTCAATACAGCGCCGCGGTATCTATGACGACGGCATTTCCAATGATAAGGCGCCGCCCCGCTTGGTGAGCGCCGGGCCAGGGTGTTAGCCTGCGAGCGCTTTTGCCAGGCAGACGTCGGCCTGCTGACCGCAATCGCTTATCGGTGGCGATGAGCGAACAGGGAAGAGCACACAACACTCAACGGACACCCAGGATTTGACCCATGAATAAATTTTTAGGCAGCGCCCTTGGCGTGGTTGTCGCCGTAGGTGCTTTGAGCACCGCGGGCGCTTGGTATACCGGCCAACAAATACCTGCTGTGCTGGACGACGCCATTAAACAGGCCAACGACGACATGGCCAAAAGCCTGCCGGCTACGGGGTTTAACGCCAGCATTGAATTGCTCTCGTTAGAACGTCATCTGTTCAGCAGCGATGCACGCTACCGTATTCAGGTAACCGGCAGTCTGGACGGTGAGTCGCCAGCTAGCTACGCCTGGACCGTGGCTGACCGCATTGAGCATGGGCCGTTTCCGCTCTCGCGATTGGCCGCATTCAAATTGCTGCCGGTGATGTCCACCAGCCATTTTGAGCTGGAGCGCAGCCCAGAACTGGAAAAATGGTTTGCCGCCAGCAACGGCTCGCCACTGCAAGGCCAGGTCAGCCTGGGCTATGACGAAGCGCTGTCCGGCTACCTGCGCCTGCAACCTGTGCAGCTGGATCTGGATGCACAGACGCGTATTGATTTCAGCGGCCTGAATGTCGATTTTGAAACCAGCGCCAACGCCGAACACATCAGCGCCAACGGCCTGATGGACAGCCTGCAGATCAACACCGTGCTGGCCAACGATGAAACCCTGCGCTTCGCCTTCAAAGGCATGAGCCTCAACAGCAATACGCGCAAAGGCAGCACTGACCTTTATCTGGGTGAGAACGAAGTTCGCCTGCAGCAAATCGAGTTTCAGGCGGGCGAGCATGCGCCTGTGCTGCTCAAGGATTTTGTCCAGCGTGATGAAACCACCGAGGCCGATCAGCAGATTTCAGCCTGGCAAAGTTATGACGTAGGCATGATCAGTTATCAGGGGCTGGACATCGGCTCCTCGCAGATGCTCTGGCGCGTGAAAAACCTGGATGTCACGGCGCTGCAATCGCTGATTGAGCTCTACGGCACCTTGCTGCAAGACGGCAAAATTGAAAGCGACAGCGGCATGCCCGAGCTCAGCGACGCGCAAACCGCTCAGCTGAAAGTCGATCTGGAAAAACTGCTGGCTGGCAAACCAGCGATCGCCCTAGAAAAGCTGGCGTTCAAAACCGCCAATGGCGAAAGCAGTTTCAGCCTGGGCTTTGATTTCAACAAACCTAGCTCGTTCGATCTGCCCGCAGAAGCGTTGGCCCAAGAGCTGATCACCCAGTTGGATGCTCAACTGCGTGTGTCGAAAGCCATGATCAGCGATGTGGTGAGCGTGCAGGCAAAAATCGCCGGTGAAACTGATCAGCAAGCCATTGCCCAGCAAGCAGCGATGGTCGGTGAAATGGCCAGTGGCATGGCGTTGGCCAGCGAACTGGCGACCCTGGATGGCGAAACCATCCGCGCCAGCCTGAACTATGCCAACGGGCAAATCACCTTTAACGGCAAACCCATGACCGTCGAGCAGTTTATGGCCTTGGCCATGAGCAGCGCGGGTGGTCTGGGCGGTATGGGTGACGCGGGCGATGACGAAGCGCTGATGTATGACAGCGAAGCAGAAAGCATCGGCGAGTAAATACTGGGCATAACCCCCTCCCAGCACTAAAAGCGGCCAGATGACCCGGTAAAACGGGGCTTCTGGCCGTTTTTGTTTGCGTGCAGCCGCGATCTTTACGCTTTCTTTATGCCTAGCCGCATCCCCCGCACTCGTTCCTTTACGCCCTGGTTGCCGACAATTTGCTCCAAGCGGTAGCCACCGCAACAAGGAGCAAACACATGAGCATTCTCGACGGGGTGTCCCTGGGCCTGGCCTTGGGACTATTCATTTATCTGCTGGTTGCGCTGCTGCGCGCCGATCAGGCGTAGGGGCGCATATGCACAGTTACGATTTCACCTTGATCCTGGCGTTCTTCGTCCTGGTTCTGCTGCCAGCCCCCTTCATCGGGCGCTACCTGTACCGGGTGATGGAAGGAGAGAAAACCTGGCTAAGCCCGGTGCTGCAGCCGGTCGAGCGTCTCTGCTACCGGATTGCCGGGGTTGACAGCAACACTGAGCAAGACTGGAAGACCTACACGCTGGCGCTGCTGGCTTTCACTTTGATCAGCTTGGTGACGCTGTTCAGTATTCTGATGCTGCAAGGCAGTTTGCCGCTTAATCCGCAGCAATTGCCGGGGATGGAGTGGACGCTGGCGTTCAACACCGCCGTGAGTTTCGTCACCAACACCAACTGGCAGGCCTACAGCGGCGAAGCCTCGCTCAGCTACTTCAGTCAGATGGTTGGCCTGGGCGTGCAAAACTTTGTCAGCCCGGCAGTCGGCCTTGCCGTGCTGGTGGTGTTCTGCCGCGGCATCGCCCGTCGTTCGAGCAACAGCGTCGGCAACTTCTGGGTTGACCTGACCCGTGCCACGCTCTACGGCCTGCTGCCGTTCTGCCTGGTGCTGGCGCTGTTTCTGGTGTGGCAGGGCGTGCCGCAAACCTTCCTTGAATACGTTACGGCGCACACTCTTGGCGGCACCGATCAAGTCGTACCGCTTGGCCCGGCAGCCAGCCAGATTGCCATCAAACAGTTAGGCACCAACGGCGGCGGCTTCTTCGGCGTCAACTCGGCGCACCCGTTCGAGAACCCCACGGCCTGGAGCAACCTGTTCGAGGTGGCCTCGATCATCCTGATTCCGGCGGCCTTGTTGTTCACCTTCGGCCATTACGTCAAAGACCTGCGCCAGAGCCGCGCTCTGTTGGCCTGCATGCTGATTTTGTTCAGCGTCGGTCTGGGCGGCACTCTGTATGCCGAACATCAGCCGAACCCGGCGCTGGCTGGCTTGCCGATTGAGCAAAGCGGTTCGCTGGAAGGTAAGGAAAGCCGCTTTGGCACCACGGCCTCGGCGTTGTGGGCAGTGACTACCACGGCCGCCTCCAACGGCTCGGTGAACGCCATGCACGACAGCTTCAGCGCGCTGGGCGGGATGATCCCGATGTTCAACATGATGCTTGGCGAGGTGATCTTCGGCGGCGTCGGAGCGGGGCTCTACGGCATGTTGCTGTTTGTGCTGATCGCGGTATTTCTCGCCGGCCTGATGATCGGTCGCACCCCGGAATACCTCGGTAAGAAGCTCGAAGCGCGCGAAGTGCGCCTGCTGGTGGCGACCCTGCTGGTGATGCCGGTTGGCGTGCTGGTACTCGGCGCGCTGGCGGCCAGCTTGCCGGGCCCGGCGGCTTCGGTCACCAACCCTGGCGCCCACGGTTTCAGCCAGATTCTCTACAACTACACCTCTGGTGCGGCTAACAACGGTTCGGCCTTCGGTGGCTTCGGCGCCAACACGCCGTACCACAACCTGATGATCGGCCTGGCCATGCTCATCGGTCGCTTCGGCTACATCCTGCCGATCCTGGCGATTGCCGGCAGCCTAGCCGCGAAGAAGCGCGCACCAGTGGGCAGCAACAGCTTCCCGACCCACGGCCCGCTGTTCGTCACCCTGCTGACCCTGACCATTCTGTTGGTCGGTGGCCTGACTTTCCTTCCGGCACTGGCCTTGGGCCCGATTGCTGAGCACATGACTATGTTCCAGGGCTTCTAAGGGAGAACCATGATGAACGCCCGTACCGAACCGGTGCTGAACAGCGCCGCGCAACAACCGAAAACCTCGATCGCCGCGCTGTGGAAACCCGCGCTGCGCCAGGCCTTCGTCAAGCTTGACCCGCGTCAGTTGGTGCGCTCACCGGTGATGCTGGTGGTCGAACTGACGGCCGTGGTGACCACTGTGCTGTGCTTTATCCCCAATCCTCAGGTGTCTACCGGTCTGGCCGTGCAGATTGCCCTGTGGCTGTGGTTTACCGTGCTGTTTGCCAACTTCGCCGAAGCACTGGCTGAAGGGCGTGGCAAAGCCCGCGCTGACAGCCTCAAGGCCGGCAGTCAGGGGCTGAATGCGCGCCGCAAGAATGGTCAGCAGTTCGAGACCGTGGCGGCCAGCAGCTTGCGCCGTGGCGATATCGTGCGGGTCGAGGCCGGTGAGCTGATCCCTGGCGATGGCGAGGTGATCGAAGGGATTGCTGCAGTCAACGAAGCGGCGATTACCGGTGAATCCGCGCCGGTGATCCGTGAGTCCGGCGGTGACCGTTCGGCCGTGACGGGCAACACCCGTGTGGTGTCTGACTGGCTGCTGGTGCATATCACCGCCAACCCGGGCGAGTCGACCCTGGACCGGATGATCGCCCTGGTCGAAGGTGCCAAACGGCAGAAGACACCCAACGAAGTGGCGCTGGATATCCTGCTGATTGGTCTGAGCCTGATCTTCCTGCTGGTGGTCGCGACCCTGCAGCCGTTTGCCCGTTACTCTGGCGGTGATCTGCCTTTGGTGTACCTCGCTGCGCTGTTGGTGACGCTGATCCCGACCACCATCGGCGGCCTGCTCTCGGCCATCGGCATCGCCGGCATGGACCGTCTGGTGCGTCTGAATGTGATCGCCAAGTCCGGCCGCGCGGTGGAAGCGGCGGGGGACGTGCATGTGCTGCTGCTCGACAAGACCGGCACCATTACTTTTGGCAACCGCCGCTGCACGGCGCTGTACAAAGCGCCGGGAATCTCCGGCAAGCAGCTCAGCGATGCGGCGTTGCTGGCTTCGCTGGCCGATGACACCGCCGAAGGCAAGTCGATTGTCGAATACCTGCGCGGGCTCAGTACGATGCAGGAGCCGGAGCGCAGTGAAATCAAGTCGATCGCGTTCAGCGCCGAAACGCGTCTGTCCGGTGCTGATTACAACGGTCACAGCTACCGCAAGGGCGCAGTGGATGCGGTGCTGCTTTATCTGGGTATCCAGCGCGGCGACGTCCCGGCCACACTGGCCCGTGAAATCGAGAAGATCGCCCAGAGCGGCGGTACTCCTTTGCTGGTAGCCGGTGACGGTCAGTTGCTCGGCGCTATTCACCTCAAGGACGTGGTCAAACCGGGCATTCGCGAGCGTTTCGCCGAGCTGCGCGCCATGGGCATCCGCACCGTGATGGTGACTGGCGACAACCCACTGACCGCTGCTGCGATTGCGGCCGAAGCGGGCGTCGATGACCTGATCGCCGAAGCCACGCCGGAGAAGAAGCTGCAACGTATCCGCAGTGAGCAGGCCGAAGGCAAGATGGTCGCCATGTGTGGTGACGGCGCCAACGACGCGCCAGCCCTGGCTCAGGCCGATGTCGGCCTGGCGATGAACGACGGCACACAGGCGGCGCGCGAGGCGGCCAACCTGGTCGACCTCGATTCCGATCCGACCAAGCTGCTCGACGTGGTGCAGGTGGGCAAGGAGCTGCTAGTGACCCGTGGCGCATTGACCACCTTCTCGGTGGCCAACGATGTGGCCAAGTACTTCGCCATCCTGCCGGCGCTGTTCGCCGGCATCTATCCGCAGCTTGGCGCGCTCAACCTGATGCAGTTGCACAGCCCGCAGAGCGCAATTCTCTCGGCGATTGTGTTCAACGCGCTGATTATCGTCGCGCTGATTCCGCTGGCCCTGCGCGGGGTGCGTGTACAAGCCGCTGATGCTGCGAGTCTGCTGCGGCGCAACTTGCTCATTTACGGCCTAGGCGGTTTGGTCGCGCCTTTTATCGGGATCAAGCTGATTGATCTGCTGTTGGTGGCCCTGGGGCTGGTTTAAGCCCCGTAATCCGTAGCCCGGATGCAATCCGGGAGATCCTGTCCCCGGATTACATCCGGGCTACACCAAATCTGGAGAGTCATCATGCTTAAACAACTTCGTCCAGCCATCAGCGTGTTGGCGTTTATGACCCTGGTCACCGGCGTGGTCTATCCGCTGACTGTCACCGGCGTGGCGCAACTGGCGTTCCCGGCACAGGCCAATGGCAGCCTGATCACGGGTGCTAAAGGCGAGGTGCTTGGCAGCAGCCTGCTCGCGCAGCCATTTAGCGGTACCGAATGGTTTCACCCACGCCCTTCGGCGGCGGGCTTCGCCACCGTGGCCAGCGGTGCCAGCAACCTAGCACCAAGCAACCCGGCCTTGGCCGAGCGTATCGCCGCCGATGCCCAACGTTTGCAGGCTGAAGGTCAAGGCGCAGTGCCCATGCAACTGGTGACCACCTCGGCCAGTGGCCTTGATCCGCATTTGTCGCCGGCAGCAGCACAGTTTCAGATCGCCCGAATCGCCGTAGCACGCGGTATTCCGACTGCCAGCCTGGAACGGCTGATCGAACAGCATGTGCAACGCCCGCTGGTTGGCCCAGCGGTGGTTAACGTGCTGGCGCTTAACCTGGCGCTGGCTGACAATTCGCCCCCCGCACAAGCTGAGTAACCCGCATGAGTGATGCCGTTCGCGCCGATGCCCTGCTTGATGAAATGCCGCGAGAGGGGCGGGGCCGGCTAAAGGTCTTTCTCGGCGCGGCCCCCGGCGTAGGTAAAACCTACGCCATGTTGCAGGCGGCGCAGGCGCAGTTGCGTCAGGGTGTCGACTTGCGCGTGGGCGTGGTGGAAACCCATGGCCGTGCAGAAACCGAAGCGATGCTCACCGGCTTGCCGCAACAGCCGCAGCAGCGTCTGGAATACCGTGGCGTGGCCCTGAGCGAGATGGATCTCGACGGCATTCTGGCCAAACCACCGAAGCTGCTGTTGGTCGATGAACTGGCGCACAGCAATGCCCCTGGCAGCCGCCACAGCAAGCGCTGGCAGGATGTGCAGGAACTGCTGGATGCCGGCATCGACGTGTACACCACGGTCAACGTGCAACACCTCGAAGCACTGAATGATCAGGTGCGCGACATTACCGGCGTGCAGGTGCGTGAAACCCTGCCGGACTGGGTGTTGCAGGAAGCTGATGAGATTCTGCTGATCGACCTGCCGCCGCGTGAGCTGCTGGAGCGTTTACGTGACGGCAAGGTCTATGTGCCGGAACAGGCGCGCGCCGCCATTGATGCATTTTTTAGCCAAACCAACCTCACCGCACTGCGTGAACTGGCGATGCAGACGGCTGCGGCACGGGTCGATGCGGACCTCAGCCGGCGCTACCGCCAGCAAGGCCAGCAAGCGCCTGCGCTGCGTGGCCGCCTGCTGGTTGGCATCGACGGCGATGCTCAGGCCGAGCGCCTGGTGCGGCATGCCTGCCGTGTGGCTGAGCGCCGTCATCTGCCCTGGTCGGTCGTGTATGTGGACACCGGCGGTGAGCGTGACGAAACCCGCTTGAGCTACCTGCAGGGTGCGCAGCAACTGGCCGAGCGTTTGGGTGGCGAGGTGGTCAGCCTACGCGGCGGTGAGGTGGCGAAAACCCTTATCGAACATGCGCGCGAACGGCGCGCCAGCCTGATTCTGGTTGGTCGCAGCCGGCAACGCCTGCGGCGGATCTGGCACCTGGGACGGGGGCTTGCTGAACGTCTGCTGCAGCAAGGGCAAGGTTTAGAGATCAGTGTGCTGGACACCGAGGTGAGTCGTGCGCCGGCCTTATCACGGCCGCGCCAACCCGTGATCTGGCGTGACTATCTGCTGGCCTTGCTGGCTACCGTTCTGGCTTCCGTCGTGGCGCTGGGGTTGTCCCATTTATTGGAACTGCCAAACATTTCCCTGGTCATGCTGGTGGCGGTACTGATCGTGGCCGTGCGCAGCAGCCTGGGTCCGGCCATGGCCTGTGCCGGCCTGTCATTCCTAGCATATAACTTTTTGTTTATCCCGCCGACCCTGACCCTGACCATCGACCGTCAGCAGGACGTGCTGACCCTCCTGTTCTTTCTGCTCATGGCCGGCCTCACCGGAAACCTGGCCAGCCGCCAGCGTCGGCAGTTGCAAGCTTTGCGTGAGACACAGCGTGAGACCAGCGCGTTGCTGGAACTGTCGCGCAAGCTGACGGCGGCCACCGATCGCCAGGCAGTGCTGGCGGCGGCCATTCAGCAACTGAGCCTGCTGCAGGACGTTGAGGTCAGCTTGCTGTCGCGTAGTCCGGATGCACTGTGGAAGGTGGAGGCGGGCGCGCAGCGTCTGCTCACCGATCTGGAGCGTGCAGCGGCGGATTGGTCCTGGCAGCACGATCAGCCCGCCGGGCTGGGCACTGGCACCTTGCCGGACGGGCGCTGGTGGTGGTTGCCATTGTCAGGTGAGGAGGGGCCATTGCTGCTGCTCGGGGTCAGCCCAAAGGATGAAGGAGCCCTGCCTGCCGAACGACGCCGACTGCTTACGGCGCTGGGTCAACCCTTGGCTCAGGCGCTCGAGCGTGCACAGTTGGCCGAGGATTTGGAAGCGGCGCGCCTGCACGGACAGACCGAGGAGTTGCGCAGCGCGCTGCTGGCATCGGTGTCCCATGATTTGCGCACGCCACTGACCGCCATGCGCGGCTCAATTGATAGCCTGCTGGCGCTGGGTGAGCAGATTCCGTTAGCCGACCGCCGCGAACTGTTGGAAGGCACCCGCGATGAGGCCGAGCGCCTCGACCGCTATATCCAGAACCTGCTGGACATGACGCGCCTGGGCCACGGTGGGCTGAAACTGGCGCGTGACTGGGTCGCGCCGGCGGATATCGTCGCCAGTGCCACTCAGCGCCTGCGCCCAGTCTTGTCCGCATTGCAATTAGAGATGCAGGTGCCGCAACAGTTGCCGCTGCTCTATGTGCATGCCGCGTTGATCGAGCAGGCTTTGGTCAATGTGCTGGAAAATGCTGCGCGGTTTTCCCCGCCGCATGGGCGTTTGTGCGTGGCCATCGAGGCAGATGCCGAGGAATTGCGCTTTATTGTCAGTGACCAGGGGCCGGGTATTCCCGAGCATGAGCGCAGCAAGATTTTTAATATGTTCTACACCGCCGCCCGTGGTGATCGCGGCGGGCAGGGCACTGGTTTGGGCTTGGCGATCTGCCAGGGCATGCTCGGTGCCCATGGCGGCCGAGTGACGGTGGGCGAAGGCCTGGATGGCTTGGGCGCGAGCCTGACCTTGCACCTGCCGTTACACGCGCAGCCGCCGATGGAAGAAGAACAGTGATGGATAACCAATGAGCCAAAACCCCGCGACCATTCTGGTTATCGATGACGAAGTGCAGATTCGCAAATTTTTGCGCATCAGCCTAACGGCCCAAGGCCACAAAGTGCTGGAGGGTGCGACTGGGCAGGAAGGCCTGGCCCAGGCCGCATTGGGCAAACCGGATCTGGTGGTACTCGACCTCGGCCTGCCGGATATGGACGGCCAACAAGTGCTGCGCGAACTGCGTGCCTGGTCGCAAGTGCCGGTACTGGTGCTGTCGGTGCGCGCCAGTGAGGGTGAAAAGGTCTTGGCGCTGGATGGGGGCGCCAATGATTACGTGACCAAGCCGTTCGGTATTCAGGAGTTTCTTGCCCGTGTGCGCGTATTGCTGCGTCTGGCCGGCGGTGCGGAGCATGCCAGCGCAGCGGTCAGCAGCGGCCCGCTACAGGTGGATTTCGCCTACCGGCGGGTCAGCCTAGAGGGTGTTGAAGTCAGCCTGACGCGAAAGGAATACGCGGTACTGGCGCAACTGGCGCGGCATATCGGTCGCGTGGTAACCCAACAGCAACTGCTCAAGGACATTTGGGGGCCGACCCATACCGAGGACAGCCACTATCTGCGTGTTGTAGTGGGGCATCTGCGGCAGAAGCTTGGCGACGACCCAACGGCGCCGCGCTTTATCGTCACCGAAGCGGGTGTTGGCTATCGCCTGCGCGATTCCGCCTAGGCTCTAGCGTTCACCCCGTTCGTACTTATCCAGTGTATCGCGGGCGATCTGCCGGCCGAGCATGATCAGCTCCGGCGCCTTGTAGAACTCAAAGAAGCGGCACACTCGCTTAGGCACGTTGATCAGGATGTCCGGCGGATAACCGGCGATTTTGTACTGCGCCAATGAGGTTTGCATCACTTCAAAACTCTGGTTAATCAGTTCCAGCAGCGAGGCGGGGCCGCTCAGGTCGGCTACCCGTGAACCACTGGCTGATTTTGGCGTGGCGGCTTTGTCCAGCGGCGGGTTGAGGTTCTGCTGCCAGGGGTTGATGGCTTCTGGTTGCAGGAGTCTGCTGTGGTCTTCGAGGAGCAGCAAGGCGTCGTCTTCACCGGGTTTGCGCTTAAACGAGGGCAGGCGTGAGCCGAGTGAGTTCATCAGCAGGTCAAAACGGCCTTTTAGGGCCGGTGTGCGCTCAATAACGGGCAACTCGTAGTGCTGTTGGTGGGTCGAGTTGAGGTTAACGGCGATGATCAGGTCGCAGTGCGCGGACACCACCGGCACGATGGGCAGCGGGTTGAGCAGGCCGCCATCGACCAGCATGCGCTTGCCTTGCACCACCGGGGTAAACAGGCTGGGAATGGCCGCCGAAGCGCGCATGGCTTGGTGCAGGCAGCCTTCCTGGAACCAGATTTCTTGCTGGTTGGTGAGGTCGGTGGCCACGGCGGTAAAGGGGATCGGCAGGTCTTCGATATTGATCTCGCCGACAATTTCCCGAATCCGCCCGAAGACTTTTTCGCCGCGAATAGCACCCAAGCGAAAGCTCACATCGAGCAGGCGCAACACGTCGAGATAATCCAGGCTCTGCGTCCAGTCTCGGTACTCATTGAGTTTGCCAGCGGCATAAATGCCGCCCACCACCGCACCCATGGAACAGCCAGCGATGCAGGCGATTTCATAGCCCCGTGCTTCAAGCTCTTCAATCACGCCGATGTGCGCGTAGCCGCGCGCGCCACCCGAGCCCAATACCAATGCAATGCGCTTGCTCATCCCTAATCCCCCCAATTACCGATGGTGTGACCATACGCGTGGTCTGCATGATCGCCAAGGCATGCGGCCTGAGTTTCTGGCGCCTGCGCGGGCTTGCTGGGCTTTCGCTGAGGTATATGTGCTCAAGACGCTAACAGCGGCACTTTTCATCAGGGCGCGCATCAGATAAGCCAGTAGCAGTGTGTTGCGGTGCGTCGTATCGTAGCGGCCTGCTGGTGTATTCAAACCACGTTCTTGTTTGGGAGTGAAGAGATGAAACTGTGGATCGTGTTACCTATGCTGCTGTTGGTGCTCAGTGGTTGCGCCGGTAAAACCGCTTACCGTGGCAGTTGTGCCAGCCAGTTGGAGGCCGCCTGGCGTGAGTTGGACCTGGCCAAGGCTGATGGCTTTGCCGGTACGGTCAGTTATTCCAAGGCGCTGTCGTTGCTCACCGCCGCCAAGACGCAGCAGCAGTTCGAGGCCTATGAAGGCTGCACGGCCAAATCCGAACGCGCGCGGTTCTACATTCGCGAGTCGCGGGCAGGGCGCTGATTATGCTGTTGGACTTTGCGGCGTTAACGCCGCTGGAACGCTACCGCTGGCTGGCATCCACCATCACCCCACGGCCGATTGCCTGGGTCTCGACCCTGTCGCCTAACGGGGTCAGCAACTTAGCGCCGTTCAGCTTCTTTCAAGTGATCAGTGATGATCCGCCAACCTTGATGGTCAATATCAATCACCGCCCCGACGGCAGCCTTAAAGATACCTTGATCAATGCCCAGGCCAGCGGCGAGCTGGTGATTCAGTTGGTGTCCTTTGCGCAGGCTGAGGCGATGAATGCCAGTTCGGCGCAACTGCCCCATGAGCAGAGCGAGTTTGAGCAGTGCGCCATCGCCAGTTGCGCATCCCTCGTGGTTAAACCGCCGCGTGTGGCTGATGCAGCCGTGGCGTTTGAGTGCCGCGTGGTGCAGACCATGGCCTATCCACCGCAGGCCCCTAATTGCCACCTGCTGTTTGCCGAGGTGCTGCTGGCCCATATCGACGATCAGGTGCTCAACGAGCAGGGTCGTATCGACCCCGCGCGCCTGGATTTGATCGGTCGTCTGGGTGGTGCGTCCTATAGCCGGACGCGTGAGCGTTTTGATTTGCAGCGGCCCTAACAGCTGCGTTTAACCCGTTGCCGAGTCAGGAGTTTCTCCAGTTCGACCATGGCGCACATCAGCCCTGCTAGCAGTAGGCACAGTCCCCAGGCCGCCGCTGGCATGCCTTGGGTGCCAAACAATTGTTGCAGCAGCGGCAGGTGGCTGAACAAACCCTGCAGTGCAACGATGACCAGCACCATGCTCCAAACCATGGGGTTGTCGCGCCAACTGAAACTGGCTGGGGCCAGCAGGCGGCGGCTGCTGAACAGGTAGCCGATTTCGCAGGCAATGATGGCGTTGACCGCCAAGGTTCGACTGGCTTCCAGGCTCCAGCCCTGTTGCTGGCTGAGGTGGAACAAGCCGGCGCTGGTCAGGGTCATCAACAACCCGACCATGACGATTCGCCACAGCAGCCCCGAGCTGAGCAGGGCGCTGTGTGGGTCGCGTGGTGGCCGCTGCATCAGGTCCGCCTCGGCAGGTTCGAAGGCCAGCGCCAAGGCGAGGGTGACGGCGCTGATCATATTCACCCAGAGAATTTGCAGCGGCGTGATGGGCAGCGTCATGCCCAGCATAATCGCGATCAGCAGCGTGAATGACTGCCCGGCATTGGTCGGCAGAATAAACAGGATGGATTTCTTCAGGTTGTCGTACACCCGACGACCTTCCTCTACGGCGTGGGTGATGGTGGCGAAATTGTCATCGGCGAGCACCATCTGCGCGGCTTCCTTGGCCGCTTCGGTGCCTTTAATACCCATGGCAATGCCAATATCGGCACGCTTGAGGGCGGGCGCGTCATTCACGCCGTCGCCCGTCATCGCCACCCGCTCACCACTGGCTTGCAAGCGCTCGACCAGGCGCAGTTTGTGCGCGGGGCTGGTGCGGGCAAATACGTGGGTGTGAGGCAGCAGCTTATCTAGCTCGGCATCGCTGAGGGTGTCCAGGTCTGCGCCAGTCAGGGGTGTGCCTGCGCCCAGGCCAAGCTTTTGCGCGATGGCGCAGGCGGTGCCGGCATGGTCGCCGGTGATCATTTTTACGTCGATACCGGCACTGTGGCACTGGTGGATGGCCGCGATGGCTTCCTCGCGGGGTGGGTCAAGCATGCCGACGAGGCCCAGCAGCACGTAGTCGCCGTTGAGGTCGCTGTAATTGAGCTCATGCTGCGGCGCGGACAGAGGGCGCATGGCCAGCCCGAGCATGCGCAGGCCCTGCCGGCTGCCGCTATCCAAAGCCTGGTGCCAATGGCGCGGGTCGATGGGGTGCGGGCTGCCATCGCGCCATTCACGGTTGCACACCTCCAGCAGACGCTCTGGTGCGCCGATGATGTAAATCAGGCCGTGCTGAGCGCGGTCGTGATGCAGGCTGGCGGTGCAACGCTGCTCGGAGCTGAACGGAATGGCGTCGACCTGCGGCAGGTGCTGTTGCTCATGCTGCAGGTCCAGGCCGACCTTGCCGGCCAATGTGAGCAACGCTGCCTCGGTTGGGTCGCCGGTGATGCTCCAGCCATGTTCATCTTTAAACAGCGTGGCGTTGTTGGCCAGCAGGCCAGCACGAGCCAGTTCGCGCAAATCATGGGTGTTGTCCAGCGCGGCTAGGTGATCGTCATCAGCATAAATACTGCCGGCAGGGGCGTAACCTACGCCGTCGATGCGATAGTGGTGCGCGGCGGTAAACACCTGCTGCACGGTCATCTCATTGCGCGTCAGGGTGCCGGTTTTGTCAGAGCAGATGACCGTCACTGCGCCCAGGCTTTCTACGGCAGGCAAGTGGCGGATGATCGCCCGCCGCTTGGCCATGCGCTGCACGCCTATGGCCAGGATGATGGTCAGCACGGCCGGCAAGCCCTCAGGGATCGCCGCTACGGCCAGCCCCACGGCGGCCATCAGCATGTCGTTGATGCTGTAGTCACGCAGCCAGACACCAAGGCAAAAGGTTAAACCGGCCAGCCCGATGATGATCACCGTTAATTGCCGCGCAAAACGGGCCATGTCGTTAAGCAGTGGGGTTTGCAGTGTGCTGACTTGGTCGAGCATGTGGCTGATTTTGCCGAGTTCAGTTTGCCCGGCGGTGGCCACCACCACGCCGCTGGCGCTGCCCGCGCTAACCAAGGTGCCGGAATACGCCATGCAGCGCCGATCTCCGAGGCTGGCTTGGGCGTCAACGGCGTCAGTGAGTTTGTCCACCGGCAGGGATTCACCGGTGAGGGCTGCCTCTTCAATGCGCAGGTTGCGGGTCTCCAGCAGGCGTAAGTCGGCGGGCACTCGATCACCCGCGTCCAGCAGCACCACGTCACCGGGCACCAATTGTTCGGCATTCAGGCTTTGCACCTGGCCGTCACGCCACACCCGGCTTTCCAGGCTGAGCATGCGCTGAATCGCCTGCATGGCTTGTTGCGCTTTGCCTTCCTGAATAAACCCGACCAGCGCGTTGATCAGCACCACGCCGGCGATCACCGCGCTGTCCAGCCATAAACCAAGCGACAGGGTGATCAGGCAGGCCGCCAGCAGTACGTAGATCAGCAGGTTGTGAAACTGCAGGGCAAAGCGCTTGAGGGCGCTGGTGCGTTGGCCGCTGGGCAGCTGATTGGGGCCGTATTGTTGCAGGCGCTGTTCGGCTTCCGGCGCGGCCAGGCCCTGAGCGGTTGTGTTGAGCTGTTGCAGGCTGAGGTCAGCGGGTTGGCTGTGCCAGTCAGGCGTCGGCGAGAGGGTCATGGCAACCTCAAAAATAGCGTTCAGGGGACTCAAACTACAGGTAGGCGCGCGTCGGCCTATTGGTGTGTGTCAACGCAAGTGTGTGCAAGTTCATCAAAAGATTTCCTTGCGCTATGCCGGGGCTGGCCAGCGCAGTAGCATCGGCGTTCGATCTTTGAGGAGTCAGGCATGCGCGCCAAACTGGATTCAGTACTTCAGTCCGTCAATCAGGTGTTGCTGGGCAAGGAGCAGCAAGTACGGCTGGCCCTGACCTGTTTGCTGGCCGAAGGGCATTTGTTGATTGAAGATTTGCCCGGCATGGGTAAAACCACCCTGAGCCATACCTTGGCCAAGGTGTTGGGCTTGAGCTTTCAGCGCATCCAGTTCACCTCTGACCTGTTGCCCGGTGACATTCTCGGTACGTCGGTGTTTGACAAGGACACCGGGCAGTTTGTTTTCCATCCCGGCCCTATATTTGCTGAATTAGTGCTGGCGGATGAAATCAACCGCGCCACACCCAAAAGCCAAAGCGCACTGCTTGAAGCCATGGAAGAAGGGCAGGTGACTATCGAGGGCGCGACGCGGCCATTGCCACAGCCCTTTTTTGTGATTGCCACGCAAAACCCGGTCAGCCAGGGCGGCACCTTCGCCTTACCTGAGTCGCAACTCGACCGCTTTATGATGCGTCTGTCGCTCGGTTACCCCGGCAAAGCGGCAGAAAAAGCCCTGTTGCTGGGCGACTCGCGGCGCTCGTTGCTGCCTAATTTGCCGGCCTTGCTGGATCACCGTGAGCTGGCGCTGGTGCAGGCGGAAATCCCCAAAGTGCGTGCCAGCGATGCACTAGTGGACTACGTGTTGCGCCTGGTTGATGCCACCCGCACGCAGCCGCAATTTGCCTGGGGCTTGTCACCCCGCGCCAGCCTGGCCCTGTTGGCCGCAGCGCGTGCCTGGGCTTTTTTGGCGGGGCGCGATTATGTGATTCCTGAAGATGTACAAGCGGTGCTGCCCGCTGTGGTCGGCCATCGCCTGCGCGAGCGCGCCGACCCTGCCGGGCATGGCGGCGGTAGCCTAGTGCAGTGGTTGCTGCGTGAGGTGCCGGCGCTTTGATGGCCGCGCTAAAACCTTACTGGAACCGCTGGCTGTCGCGGCGGATTCCGGTTGCCGCCAGCGTGCGGCTGAACCAGCGGCGGATTTTCATCATTCCCAGTCAGGTCGGCTTGGCGTTTATGGCCGCACTGCTGCTGATGCTGCTGGCGGCCATCAATTACCAGAACAGCTTGGCCTATGCCCTGACGTTCCTGCTCAGTTCGGTGTTCGTGGTGGCCATTTTGCACACCTACCGCAACCTGGCCGGGTTGATCCTCAAGGCGGGTGCTGCGCCTGCGGTGTTTGTGGGTGAGCCGGCGACGTTTCGGGTGCGCCTGGAGAGCAGCGCGCGCGCGCATCAGGCGGTCAGCCTGGGCTGGCCACCGGTAGATTTGCAAACCCTGGATGTAGCGGCCACTGGGCAGGTCGAATGCCAACTGAACCTGCCGACAACCCAGCGCGGCTGGTTGCGGCCCGGTCGTTTGCGCGTGGAGAGCCGTTTTCCGTTGGGGATTCTAGTGGCTTGGAGCTGGGTCGATCTCGATCAGCAGGTGCTGGTCTATCCCCGGCCGCTGACAGGTGATTTACCGCTGAGCGCAGGGGCCAGCGATGATCAGGAAGAAGAGGGCAGTCGCGCGCACGGCCAGGGCGTGGATGATTATCAGGGGCTGAAAAGCTATCAGCCCGGCGACTCCAAGCGCCGCTTGCACTGGAAGGCGTATTCGCGCGGCCAGGGTTTGCTGGTCAAGGATTTTGCCTCCATCACTGGGCGGGATCTGTACCTGGATTTCGAGTCGCTAGGCGGTGATGTTGAAACGCGATTGTCGTTGCTCTGCCATTGGGTATTGCAGTTGTCCGAGCGCCAGCAGCCGTTTGCCTTGAGCCTGCCGGGCCAGGTGTTGGCGGCCGATAGCGGCGAGTTGCACCGTGATGCCTGTTTGCGCGCGCTGGCGCTGTTTGGACGTGGCGTATGAGTCAGGTTTCGGCAATCCCTCGCATTAGCCTGACTTGGCTGTTGGTGGCGCAGGTGCTGGTGATCATTCCGCACCTGAGCCACCTGCCGCTGTGGATCATCGGCTTGTGGCTCGGCAGCGCGGCCTGGCGGGTGCAGATTTTCCGCATGCGCGCGCGCTACCCGAATGCCTGGGCCAAGGGCGGCTTGATGCTGGCAGCGGCGTTGGGCGTATTTCTTTCCCGTGGCAGTTTGATCGGGCTGGATGCCGGCGTGGTGCTGCTGGTGGCCGCCTTTGTCCTCAAATTGCTGGAAATGCACACGCGGCGAGATGCGCTGGTGCTGGTGTTCCTCGGCTTCTTCGTCGTGGTCACGGCGTACCTGTTTGACGACAGCATGCTGATGGCGCTTTACAGCTTGCTGCCGGTGACTGCCCTGCTAGCGGCATTGATTGGCCTGCAACAAAGCAATCTGGCCACCCAACCATGGCCCACCGTGCGCTTGGCCGGTGGAATGATGCTGCAGGCATTGCCGGTGATGCTGCTGCTGTTTGTGTTTTTCCCGCGCATGGGGCCGTTGTGGTCGCTGCCGGTGCCGAACGACAAAGCCACCACTGGACTGTCTGACAGCATGGCACCTGCTGATATCGCTGACCTGAGCCGCTCGGCCGCGTTAGCCTTTCGCGCCAGTTTTAGCGGTGAAACGCCGCCGCGCAGTGAGTTGTATTGGCGCGCCTTAACCTTTGACCGCTTCGATGGCCGGCGTTGGTCGCAATCCGATTACGCTGAGTTCGCCCCGGCGGCGCAGTGGCAAAAGCAGGGCGAGCCGGTTAGCTACAGCATCGTCATGCAACCCAGCTCTCAACGCTGGCTGTTTGCCCTTGATGTGGCTGAAACCACGTTGGAGCAGACCCGGCAGATGAGCGATTTCCGCCTGCAGCGACGGCAGCCAGTGGACCGTTCGTTGATTTATCAAGCCACCTCATGGCCTCAAGCGCTGCGCGAACCCCAGCCGAGCACCGAGACTCTACGCCGCGCCCTGCAATTGCCTGAACAAGTCGATCCGCGCAGCCGTGCGTGGGCTGAACAGCTCAAGCGCGACTATCCACAGCCCGAGCAATTGGTTGAGGCCATGCTCAGCCACTTCAATCAGCAACCGTTTGCCTACACCCTGCGCCCACCGGCATTGGGGCCCAACAGCATCGATGATTTCTTATTTGAAACCCGCAGCGGGTTTTGCGCCCACTACGCCGGAGCCATGACCTTTGTGCTGCGCGCGGCAGGTATTCCGGCGCGGGTGGTGGCCGGTTATCAGGGCGGCGAATACAACCCGGCCGGCAACTATGTGCAGGTGCGCCAGTTTGATGCCCATGCCTGGGTGGAGTATTGGCAGTCAGGCCGCGGCTGGGTGAGCATTGATCCCACGTTTCAAGTGGCCCCTGAGCGGATTGAAAGCGGCCTTGAAGATGCCTTGTCCGGCGAGCAAACCTTCCTCGAAGATTCGCCTTTCTCACCTCTGCGTTATCGCAACCTCAGCTGGTTGAATGAACTGCGCCTGGCTTGGGACAACATTAACTACGGCTGGCAACGCTGGGTCTTGGGTTATCAAAGCCAACAACAGCTGGAGTTTTTACAGCGCTGGTTGGGGCGGGTTGACGCGCAAACGCTGGTAATCGGCTTGGTCGGTGGCGGTGGCATCTTGCTGGGCCTGCTGGCGCTTTGGTTATTCAAACCTTGGCAGCGCGCGCGTGACCCGCAACAGCGTGTCTTCCATCGCTTTGAGCGGTTACTGGCGCGCCATGGCGTTACTCGCCAGCCGGGCGAAGGCCCGCGTGATTATGCCGCGCGGGCAGCGCTGCAATTGCCGGCTCAAGCGCAAGCGATTCAGGCCTTTGCCCAGGCGTTTGAGGCCCAGCGGTATGCCGGCCAGGCTGCGTCGGCGGCGGAGTTGCGCCTATGCCTTCGCGCGTTGCGCCGCTCCCTGCCGTGGCGCTTAACCCGGTTGGAATCATAACGAAACGCTTTGCCTGATTGATCGCGGCGCAATGGCATGTGATAAGCACACAGCTGTTTAGAGCATACACAGGAGTGAAGTAATGTCCGCTTTGCTGGATGACGTCCAACGCCACGTACTGCGTATTCAGGTGCGTTTGTTTGCCTGCCATGAGCGCTTGCAGGCCAACACCGACAGCGAGGCGTTGCATGATTTGCGCATCGCGCTGCGCCAATTACGCAGCTTGCTCAGGCCGCTGACAGCCATCGCCACCTGCGCTGAATTGCAGCAACGCGCCGCAGAGTTAGGCCGCGTGAGCAGCCCGCTGCGCGACCTGGAAGTGTTGCAGGCCTATCTGCTGCAACAGGGATTGGTTGATGCAGCGCAGGCGCGTGAGCCGCTGCTGCAACAAGGCTATGCACAGTTGCTCAGCAGCGCTGCGTTGACGAATGTGCTGAGCGCTCTGGATCAGTGGCCATGGCAATGGCAAACGGCGGCCGCCAGCGGTGAGTTGGCCGAGGTGCGTAAACTGATCCGCAAGCGCATGCGCAAAGACCGTACCCGCCTGACGCAAGCGCTGCTTGACCCTGAGCATGACCGCCACCGGCTGCGCTTGCTGGTTAAACGCCTGCGCTACAGCGCTGAAGCCTATCCGCAACTGAGTGATATGAATCGTGCTCAATTGCGTGTGCTGAAAAATGCTCAATCGGCGCTGGGTGACTGGCACGACCAGTGGCAATGGCTATTGCGTGCGGAGGCCGAAGCCGACTTGCAACCCTGCGTACCCGGTTGGCGCAGCACGCTGCTGGCGGCACAGGCCGAGGCTGACTCGGCCTTGCAGGTGTTGACGAGCAAGTTTGCCCAACCTATCGAATAGTTTGGCTGAAAGGCCGTTTTTCATTCGTATTTTTGGCTGAAATGCCTTATCACGCGCTGCAAACTTTGCCCTACCATCACTCGCGTCTTTTTTATCGAGGTGGTTATGGGCTTTTCCGAGTTGCTTCAGGCGGTACGTGATAACCCACAGGCCGTGTTGATTCCGTCCCAGTGGGCCCAGGGTCGTGCCAGTTTCGGCGGTTTGATGGCAGCTCTGGTGTATGAGGCCATGCGCGCCAAGGTGCCGAACGACAGGCCGCCGCGTTCGTTGGCGATCACTTTTGTCGGGCCGGCCGAGCCGGATGTTGCGATTCAGTTCGAAGTGGAAGTGCTACGCGAGGGCAAGGCCGTTAGCCAGGTCTTGGGTCGCGCTATTCAGCGAGGGCAGGTGGTCACCCTGGTGCAAGGCAGCTTCGGCGCAGGGCGCGAATCGCGTGTTGTAGTGCAGGCGGAGCCAGCGCCTGAGGCCAAGCCGGTTGAAGCCTGCCAAGAAATGCCCTACATCCCTAAAGTCACCCCCGAATTCACGCGCTTTCTGGCCATGCGCTGGGCCTACGGCGGTTTACCTTTTACCAATAATCCCTCGCGGGAAATGGGCGGTTGGGTACGCCTGCGCGATCAGCACAGCATCGAACCCGCCAACGAGGCGCACCTATTGGCCTTGGTCGATGCCTGGCCACCTGCCGTATTGCCTCACCTGAGTGCGCCAGCGCCGGGCAGTTCATTGACCTGGACCATTGAGTTTGTGCAGCCCATGCCCAGCCTGAGCACTGAGGACTGGTGCTTGTACCGCGCGAATATCGAACACGCCCGCGATGGCTATGGGCACACGGCTGCCGCCATTTGGACAAAAGAAGGCGAGTTGCTGGCGATCAGCCGACAGACCGTGACGGTGTTTGGTTAAGCGCGCGTTTGCGATGTGAACCGCTGCCGTTGCAGCGTGAGCCTGCAACGGCATCCAGAAGCGGTTTTACAATTTCAGTTGGCCGATGGCCTTGTTCAACTCGCCCGCCAGGGTGGCCAGCTCATTGCTGGTCGCTGCGGACTCGCTGGTTTGACCGACCGTTTGCTCAGTGACATCACGAATGCGCACTACAGCGCGATTCATCTCTTCTGCCACCTGGCTTTGCTGTTCTGCGGCGACCGCAATCTGCGTGTTGCTCTCACGCATCAATCCCACCGACTCGGTAATGGCCGCCAGCGCATGACCGGCTTCATCAGCTTGTTTCACGCACTCATCGGCCTTGATCGAGCTGTCCTGCATAAAGTCGACGGCATCGCGTGTGCCGCTTTGCAGGGTATTGATCATCTGGGTTATGACATCGGTTGAGTCCTGCACGCGTTTGGCCAGGTTGCGCACCTCGTCGGCTACCACGGCAAAGCCACGGCCCATTTCACCCGCGCGAGCGGCTTCGATCGCAGCGTTAAGGGCGAGCAGGTTGGTCTGTTCGGCAATGCCATGAATCTCACTGACCACGCCGCCGATTTTCTGGCTGTCGACTGCTAGTTGCTCGATCATCTGTGCGGTCTGCTGCACACCACTGGACAAGCCTGAAATCGACCGAGCTACGCGATTAACTACCTGCTGGCCGTTATCCGCGAGTTCTTCCGCCTGTTTGGACTGATCACGCGTGTCGGCCGTGTGCTCGGCGATCTGGTGCACGGTCGCGGTCATTTCATTGATAGCCGTGGCTGCCTGTTCGGTTTCACTTTGCTGTTCAAGCATGCCCCGTCGCACTTCACTCATGTTGCTGGCCATGCGTTTGGACCCCATGTCCAACTGCGCCGCCGATTGCGCGACGATGCCGACCACACGCTGATAGCCGGCTTGCATGGCATTGAAGGCGCTGGCCATCTGACCCACTTCGTCACGGCTGTCCAACGGTACGCGGGCGCTCAAATCACCGCTGCGTTCTACCTGCAGCATCACGTCCTTGAGGGTATTAAGGTGGCTCAGCAAAAAGCGAATCAGCAACTGCGAGGCTGCCAACAGCAGCAGCATCAACAACGCCACTACCAAGGCGTAGCTGAGGGCACGGTCAAAAAACACATCGTAGATGCTCGGTGCTTTGGCGAGCACCGCCACGCGCTGACCTTCGGCACGGTTGACCACTGCGGCACCGATGATCTGCTCAGCGCCGCTCAGTTCAACCCAGCCAGTGGCATTGCTCAAGAGGTTGCCTTGGTTGTCGGGCAGGCGCGGAGATTGACTGGAACTGAAGGTCAGAATGCGGTTGTCTCTGGGCAGAGCCGTATCTTTGGGCCACTGCTCCAGGGTTTGCGCAAGCTGCTGCGCTGAGGCTTTCGCAGCATGGGTATGAACCTGCTGCTCAAGGTGGATGGCGTACAGCACCAATAACAAGGTGGTAAAAAACGCCACCGCGTTGACGGCCCAGAACTTGTACTTCAGGGAAAGATCGCTAATCCACTGGCCCATGCACATCTCTTCCGTGTAATGGTTGGTAGCCCGCCGCGTGTGAACGAGGCTGAGGGTGTTCAGGTGTCTTATCGGCAACGCGGGCTTGGGGTTTAGGCCCTTAGGTCAAGAGCCTGCTTGGCAAAGTGCCAGCAGTATCGAGTAAAGCAAATTTTGGCCTATTGATCCTTATCAAACGCCGCCGATTCAGGTTGCCACCTGCAGCCTATTCATACCGACAGATTGAAAAACGTCATGGCAGTGGCGCTGGTGTGCGCGGCTACGTCCGCTTCGCTTTCCCCCCGATGCAGTGCCACTTCACGCAGCACCTCGGTGAGGAAGGCCGGTTCGTTGCGCCCGTTTTTCGGTTTTGGACGCAGGCTGCGTGGCAGCAGATAGGGGGCATCGCTTTCCAGCATTAAGCGTGTGCGCGGGATTTCTTTAACCAGCGGGTGCAGGTGGCTGCCACGTCGCTCATCACAGATCCAGCCGGTGATACCAATGTGCAGGTCCATGTCTAGGTAGTTGAACAGCGCGCGTTTTTCGCCAGTAAAACAGTGCACCACGGCAGCACTCAGTTGGTCACGAAAGTCACGCACAATCGCCAGCAGGCGCTCATCGGCATCTCGCTCATGCAAGAACACAGGTAGTTGCAACTCGACGGCCAGTGCCAGCTGCTGCTCCAGCACCTTTTCCTGTTGTGCGCGTGGGGAAAAGTCGCGGTTGAAGTCCAATCCGCATTCACCCACGGCCCGTACCCGTGGATCCTTCAGTAGGGCTGTAAGCTCGTTGTAGCTGTCACTGTTCCAACTGCTGGCGTCGTGAGGATGAATGCCTGCCGTGCTGAACAAATGTTCGCTGTTTGCGTCCAACTGCTGGCATAAAGCCAGAGCATTTTGGCTTTCGACGAGGCTGGTGCCCGTTAAGATCAGGCGTTTAACGCCCGCGGCGTATGCACGTTCCAAGAGCGCCTGGCGGTATTCGGCAAAGCTTGGGTGGGTCAGATTGACGCCAATGTCGATGAGTTGCATGGTGCACCCTGCTGTGAAGTGTGAGCAGCATAACAGAGCTTTTTATTCAGTTTAAAAGTCAATAAATACAGTGACTTAAGATGTGTAGGTGATGTTGCATATAACAATCGGCTGGTGTCTGTGGAGGGTCTGTGCGAACCTCCGCGCCCCGCGCAGGCGGCCAGTTGGACTGTACCTTGCAGGCGTTATGGCGCCTGTTGAACGTTTTCTTAACTAATTGCGCATGCTCTGGAGCCCTGATGTTGCGAGTGCTGCTCACCTGCTGCCTGGTGCTGCTGTCCTGCACGGCCATGGCGCGCGTGACTGGTCCACTTGAGGTCGAAAAACCCAGAGCGGTGCGCGATCTGGCCAGTATTCGCAGCAGCGGTGAGCTGCGTGTTTTGGTCAATCAGAGCCGCCACAGTTCAGGGATGGTGCGCGGCCAAAGCATTGGCATCGAGTACCAGCGGCTGCGTGCATTCGAGCAGTACCTCAACCGTAACGCGCAGGGCAATCGTGCTATTAAATTGACACTTGTCCCTCGGGCAAAAGACCAATTGCTGGCCGCCTTGCAGCGTGGTGAGGGCGATCTGGTGGCCCCTGGAGAGCTGCTTGATTTACCCCGTGGCAGTCAGTTAAGCGCCAGCGCGGCTATTCGCCGTGATGTACCGGTGATCATCGTGGCGCGACAAGGTAACCGCCGCTACCAGCGATTAGAGGACCTTTCCGGCCGCAGCCTGGCATTGCCTGCTGGCAGCGTGGCGGGCAACGCCATACGTGCGCTCAACCAGCGCTTGATCGACAGCAAGCGCTCGCCAGTGGTGATTGAGTGGGTGGACGCGAGCCTGGCGGTCGAGGATGTGCTGGAAATGGTTAACGCCGGCATTTTCAGCGTTACGGCGGTTGAGCAACCTATCGCCGAGCGCTGGGCCAAGGTGATGCCCAAGTTGCGTCTTGACCGCCATTTGCCGCTTTCCAGCGATGGCGACATGCGCTGGGTCCTGCGCCGTGACGCGCCCATGCTGGGTGCCAGTATTGATCGCTTTCTCAAAAGTTACCGCGATCCGGCTGACTTGGATGCCGTGTTTCAGCGCGTCTACCGGCGTTTGTACAAAGTCCACTATCCACTGGGTCGTACCGAGCGTCAGCGCTTGGAGAAAGTGCGCCCGGTGTTGCAGCGCTATGCGGCGCAGCATCAATTTGACTGGCTGACACTGGCCGCCGTGGCGTTCAAGGAGTCCACCCTTAATCCTGCTGCGCGCGGGGCGGGCGGGGCGACCGGGCTGATGCAAGTGACTCCGGCGGCAGCCAGCAGCGTTGGCGTGAGTAACATCGGGGTGTTGGAGAACAATGTGCAGGCCAGCGCCAAGTACTTGGCCATGATTCGCCGCAACTACTTCAACAGCCCGCAGCTTAATGAGCGCGAGCGTATGGCGTTCATTTTGGCGGGTTACAACATGGGGCCGCAGAGGGTTCAAGGGCTGCGCGCCGAAGCGCGGCGGCGCGGTTTAAATCCCAATCAGTGGTTTTTCCAGGTCGAACGAGTGGCCATGGAGCAAATGGGCATGGGCGTAGTCAGCTACGTGAATAGCGTGAACAAGTATTACCTGGCGTTTAATCGCGAGCGCTATTTACTGGAGCCTTAACGCGGCCTTTAAATCTAATTAGTAGATTGCTTTTAGCGGGTTTATCGACTTTTCATATCGGATAATTGATTTAATCTGCGCAGCATCACCCTCTACTACAGGAATGCTGCTCATGAATTCGCTTCTTAAACGTGTCACCCACACCCAAGCGGGCTTCGGCTTGACTGTGCTGCGTATCGTTGCGGGGCTGACCTTTGCTGCTCACGGCGCGCAAAAGTTGTTTGGCTGGTTTGGCGGCTACGGCCTTGAAGGGGTGGGGCAATGGATGGAAAGCATCGGCCTGGCCCCCGGTTACCTGATGGCCTTGATGGCGGGCAGTGCTGAGTTTTTCGGTGGGCTGGCGCTGATCCTCGGTTTGCTTGTGCGTCCTGCGGCGGCCATGTTGGCTGTGACCATGCTGGTGGCGATTGTCACCGTGCACTTGGCTAACGGGTTTTTCATGAGCAATAACGGCTATGAGTTTGCTCTGGCGTTGCTGGCAATCAGTATTGCGCTGGTCATCGAAGGGGCTGGCAAGCTGTCGCTGGATAAACGCATCGCCGGTTAAGCCAAACCCGTTTGAACAAGCCCACTTCGGTGGGCTTTTGCATCTTTAAGGTTGCAGTTCCTGCTGAGCAGACAGTTGTTCTGCGGCTTCCAGGCGCAGGCGTTCACGCTCATCGAAGTTTTCCACGGCCAGTTGATTGATCGCGGCGCGCTTATCGCTGGCGCTCATGCCGGAGTTATTTTCGATGGCTGCTTTTTCCTGACGGTACTGGGCGATGCGCTTTTTCCAGGTCTGTCGTTGTTGATCGAGCGTCTCAAGACGCTGGGTGGCTTCCGCACCGACCAGTTGCTGGCGCAGTTGACGGATCTGTTCAGGCTTTGCGCCTGCGGCTTGCAGGGCTGCGGTTTGCTGGCGCAGGTCGTTTTGTAACTGCGGCAGCACGGCGTCCTGCATCTCGGCGGGCAAGCTGTTGCGCAGCTGATCAATGGCAACGGCTTTGGCGTTGTCATCGAGCTGGCGATCATTGGCAATGGCCAGTCGTTGCAGGCTGAACTGGTTGTAAGCCTCTTCCCGGCCAAAAAAGGCCTGCTGGGTTTGGCTGTCGAACAGCCTTGCACGCAAGGCCTGCACCGCTGATTCGCGTTGGAGCAGTGCATCCAGGTTGGCCATTTGCGGCAAATCGCGCTCTAGCAGCACCAACTCGCGCTTGTAATCGAGGTACTGATTAAGCAGCGCCAGCGCTTGTTCACGGGCGTGAACCGGGAGTTGAGCGGCGATGTAGGCACGCAAGCGCGCGACGCTGGCGCGTAAAGGTTCCTCGCCTACAGCCGCGAGGAAGTAATCAAAGATACGGCGGATATCTTCGGTGATCAGCAGGTTGCCGTCCGCATCCAAACGAAACACACCATCTACATGCGTGCCTTCAAAAGAGCTGGGCAGGGTTTGCTGTGGGGCAGGTGTTTTGATGGCCGCCATGGTTTTTTGCGGCGTGGTGTGTGGCTGTTGGTTCTGCACGGTTTGTACAGGTGGTGTACCGACGTGCGGCGCGGATGCGGGTGTGGGCTGTAAGTAAAGCGCCAGAGCCAGGCACAGTGCAAAAAGCACGGGTAACAGGAGCAGAAGTTTTTTCACAGGCACTCATTCGAAACAATTGCAGCATGGACGATGTAGCTGAACCGGGGCTGCAAGCAGCCCCGGAATGCACTTACAAACCGGCGTTTTTCAGGCGGTTGGCATGTTGCCGATAGACCGTGACTGGATCGGTTTCAAACAGGCTGGTCAGCCCCAGGGTTTGGTTGACCTGATCCAGGTGATTCATGCGGTAGTTGTCGCGAATCACCTTGCCCATGCGTGAGCTGCAGCGCCCAACCAAGCCGTCGTTGGCTTCGCCGTTGAACGTCAGTGCTGTGGCACCGAGCAACAAATCACTGGGGTCAATGATATTGGTCACCGGGCTGGTGCCGCTCCACGAGAAGTAACGCACGCCATTCACGCTGTAAGCACCTTCACCACACGCCGTGGTGGGGATGCCTTGCGGGAACTTGGCGTTGAAGCGCGCCGCACCCTGGCTGTTGAGTGACTCCAGGGTGCCCAGTGCATTTTGCGGGCTGGTGCTGGAGCTGCCAGACAGGAAGTTGATCAACGACCCCAGGCCGTTGACGATGCCGGCCAGCAGCGTTTCGCCGGCTGAGCCAGGCGGTACCTGACGGATAAAATCGGCTGTGGCTGAACCTTTATGCGGTGCCCCGACGCTGGTGGCTGAGGCAATCAAGTTGGGGCTTACGGCTGCGACATAGCGAATGGTTGGGCCGCCGTGGCTGTGACCGATCAAATTGACCTTGGGCTTGCCGCTAATGGCCACAATCTCTTCAACCTGAGACAGTAATTCTTCGCCACGTGCTTCAGAGGTATTCAGCTGGCTGACTTCTGTGACATACACGCTGGCGCCGTCGCGGCGCAGGGCTCCCGGCACGCCGTACCAGTAATCAATCCCGAGAATGCTGTCAAAGCCGAGCATGCCGTGGCTCAGCACAACCGGGTATTTGGTTTGGGTGTAGCCGGAGGAGCCAAACCAGAAGGCGTGGGTGCTGCCAGAGGCTAGCAAACCAGCGCCAAGGCAAAGGGCGAGCAGGGTTTTATTGTTGTTCATGGGTGCTCTCATTGGATTTATCGGGCAGTTCAAGGCGTTCCTTGCAGTCAAAGCGCCTATCCCGAGACGCATATATCAGCGTGTTGATTTGGCACAAAACATGCCACTTAGTACATTCGTCCCTGCAAGGCTCTGGCATGGGGGTTATGCCTCAAGCAGGCGCTTGCTAAGCATTGCGTCAATCTGTGTTGTTGTTACGGCCTGACACGTGCAAGTGGTGGGCATGGGCCCCATCTGCTGTTCGCTGGTGCTGCTAAAGAGGTGTTCAAAGCAGCAAGCGAGCCCCTGAACAGCAAGGTGCCAATCAAAGGTTGGGGTGCTTATGTGTGCAGTGCCTGCCTTGACACCTTTGCGCGCGCTTCTCTAGGATGCTGACCCAAGCGCCGATTTAAACAGCTACTTGCGGGGCGCCGGGTTACCTGCTGATTGCAGCGCCCTGAGAGGAACTCCAAGGAGGCCTCGAAATACCGCTAAAGCGCTGGTTCGGTGTCGCCTCTCACCGCTGCCCAGCGGACCCAATGAGGCGGAGACATCACCATGCTAAGTCCCCAACCGCTTATTCGCCTGGCCCCGATCACCTCCAGGCTGACGTTTCGTAATCCGAAAATTCTTCTGGGTGGCAGTCATCAGCCGACACTTTTGCGCTACCTCGACGGCTGGCCGAAGCGCTGGCCTGGGCCGCGTACGTTCTTGATCAATTTTGTCCACGACGGCGAGTCTTTGGCGCGGTTTGCCAGCAATCGTTTCGACATGGCGGTTATTCAAGCGCCAGCCGCCGAGCAATTGGACGAAACCGTGCGCCAGCTAACGCGAGTCGCCCGGCAAGGGCTGATCACTCGGCGCTAAGCCCGAAGTGTTTTGGCTATAACGGCGCTGTATCCGCTAGGCTGATCAGCATTACTGAGGGAGTAGGCCATGTTTGAATCAGCCGAAATCGGCCGCAGCATCGACAAAGACACCTATGACGCCGAAGCGCCCGCTCTGCGCGAGGCCCTGCTTGAAGCGCAATACGAACTTCAGCAACAAGGCCGCTTTGCCGTGTTGATTTTGATCGATGGCATTGAGGGCGCCGGTAAGGGCGAAACGGTCAAACTGCTTAACGAGTGGATGGATGCACGCCTCATTCAGGTCAACACCTTTGATCAGCAAACGGATGAAGAATTGGCCCGCCCGCCCGCGTGGCGCTATTGGCGGCAATTGCCGCCCAAGGGGCGTATCGGCATTTTCTTCGGCAATTGGTACAGCCAGATGTTGCAGGGCAGGGTGCATGGACGGATCAAAAACGCCGTGCTCGATCAGTCCATCGACAGCACCCTTGGCATGGAGCGCATGCTCTGCGACGAAGGCACACTGATTTTCAAGTTCTGGTTTCACCTCTCCAAACAGCACATGAAGGCGCGCCTCAAAGCCCTGCAGGACGCCCCTTTGCACAGCTGGCGAATCAGCCCGTTTGACTGGCAGCAATCGAAAACCTACGACAAGTTTGTCCGCGTCGGTGAGCGCGTGTTGCGTCGCACCAGTCGCGACTATGCCCCTTGGTATGTGGTCGAGGGGGTCGATGAGTATTACCGCAGCCTGACCGTTGGGCGCATTTTGCTCGACGGCCTGCAGGCCGCGCTAAAAGCCAAAAACCGACCGCTGCCTCACCCGCATGCCGCGCCGCTGACCTCTAGCCTGGATGAGCGTGGCTTACTCGAAAGCCTGGACATGACGCAGACGCTGGATAAGGAAAGCTACACCGCACAACTGGCTTTTGAGCAGGCACGCTTATCCAGCCTGATGCGCGATAAACGTATGCGTAAGCATTCGCTGATTGCGGTTTTTGAGGGCAATGATGCGGCCGGCAAGGGCGGCGCGATTCGTCGCGTGATTGGTGCCCTGGACCCGCGCCAGTACCGGATTGTGCCGGTGGCCGCGCCCACCGAAGAAGAGCGCGCGCAGCCTTACCTCTGGCGCTTTTGGCGGCACATGCCACCGCGCGGCAAGTTCACCGTGTTTGATCGCTCCTGGTATGGCCGCGTATTGGTCGAGCGCGTTGAAGGCTTTTGCAGCACCGGAGACTGGTTGCGTGCTTATGGCGAGATCAATGATTTTGAAGAGCAATTAAGCAGCGCGGGGGTGGTGCTGGTGAAGTTCTGGCTGGCGATTGATCAGCAAACCCAGTTGGAACGTTTTAAAGCCCGCGAGCAAATCCCCTTCAAGCGTTTCAAAATCACTGAAGAAGATTGGCGAAACCGCGATAAATGGCCGCTTTACCGCGATGCGGTGGGCGACATGGTTGATCGCACCAGCACGGAAATCGCGCCCTGGACACTGGTTGAGGCCAACGACAAGTGCTTCGCCCGTATTAAGGTGCTGCGCACGATCAACGAGGCCATTGAAGCCGCCTTTGCCAAGGATTGAGCCGCTGGCCTGTGAGCCAAAGGATGGCTGCGCATATCCCTGATGAATGATCGTCGCCGAGCGAGATTGCGCGGTTTTATTCTCATGCCATAAAACCCAACAACATTGAGGTGTGGCATGCGTGAAGTGGTGATTGTTGACAACGTTCGAACCGGTTTGGCCAAGTCCTTTCGTGGCAAGTTCAATTTGACCCGTCCCGACGACATGGCTGCCCATTGCGTCAATGCCCTGTTGGCCCGTACCGGTATTGATCCAGCCTTGGTGGACGATTGCATCGTGGGTGCCGGTTCCAACGAAGGTGCCCAGGGCATGAACATTGGCCGTAATGTGGCCGTGCTGTCGGGGTTGGGCACCAACGTGGCCGGCATGACCCTGAACCGCTTTTGTTCCTCGGGCTTGCAGGCCATTGCCATTGCGGCTAATCAGGTGGCGTCCGGTTGCAGCGATGTGATTGTGGCGGGTGGTGTTGAGTCGATCACCATGACTCTGAAAAGCATGAACACGCAGAATCTGTTCAATCCTGTGCTGCAAAAAGACGTGCCGGGCATCTACTACCCGATGGGCCAAACGGCCGAGATCGTTGCGCGCCGCTATAACGTCAGCCGCGAAGCCCAGGACGCCTATGCCCTGCAAAGCCAACAGCGCACCGCACGGGCCCAAGCTGAAGGCTTGTTTGACGATGAAATCGTGCCAATGCACGTCAAGTATCAGGTTGAAGACAAGGCAACGGGTGAAAAGAGCATCGTCGACGGCATCGTTGCACACGACGACTGCAACCGCGCGGACACCACGCTGGAGAGTCTCGCCGCACTCAAGCCGGTGTTCGCCGAGGATGGCTCGGTCACGGCTGGTAACGCCTCGCAACTGTCCGACGGCGCTTCGATGACCTTGGTCATGAGCCTGGAAAAAGCCATCGAACTGGGCCTCAAGCCGCTGGCGTTTTTCCGTGGCTTTGTCGCCGCAGGTTGTGAGCCTGACGAGATGGGCATTGGACCTGTCTTCTCGGTGCCCAAACTGCTTAAGGCCAAAGGGCTGAGCATCGCCGATATCGACCTGTGGGAATTGAACGAAGCCTTTGCCTCGCAGTGCCTGTACGCGCGCGATCGTCTGGAAATCGATAACGCCAAGTACAACGTCAACGGCGGTTCGATTTCAATTGGCCACCCGTTTGGCATGACCGGTTCGCGTCAGGTCGGGCATCTGGTGCGTGAACTGCAGCGGCGTAACCTGCGCTACGGCATCGTCACCATGTGTGTGGGCGGTGGTATGGGTGCGACGGGCTTGTTTGAAGCGGTGCGCTAAGCCGCTCTAAACGCTTTGAGCAGGACATAAAAAACCGCGACATGTCGCGGTTTTTTTATATGCGCCAGCGTTTTAAAAGGAGCGGCTATCGATGATTTGGTTGGCCTGGATCATCCGGCGGATATAGAAGGCAATTTCTCGCTCAGCGTCGTCGCGATTGAAATAGGGGCCTTCCAGTGTGCCCTCGCGCGTGGAGAAGAAGTATTGGCCATTGACCGCGCAGACGCGCTCACTGCGGTAGTGGGTGCCTGGGTTGTGATCGATGGTGCGTTGACCAAACATGGTTAAGCCTCCTGCTTACGCTGTATGAAAATCAGTCTAAACCCCGTTTCCAGTGATGGTGAGTTGAACGACAAACGGTCTTTATCGAGTCAAATCGCACGTTTTGTGCTCGTTATCTGGGTTTTTGGCGCCAATTCATTGCCTGAATAGTGAAAGGCCATCAGTACAGTTGTGCTGTTTTGCACAGCTCGGCTGTGGCTGTGCTGCTTATCAGTCAGCCCCTAGAATGCAGTCACGCTGCACATCCCGCTTGGGGATACCGCAGCTTCGTATTGAGGCGTTTATGCATATTTCTTCGGGTCGCTGGCTGTACGGTCTTTTTCTTGCGCTGCTGACGGCGGTGCTGTGGGGCGTATTGCCAATCAAGCTCAAAGAGGTTTTGCAGGTCATGGATCCGGTCACCGTGACCTGGTTTAGGCTTTTGGTGGCCGGTTCAATACTGCTGGGTTATCTGGCGGCCAGTAGGCGCCTACCGACATTTCGAGCGCTGGGCAAGAAGGGTATCTGGCTGCTTGTGGTAGCGATTGCCGGGTTGACCGGCAACTATGTGCTGTACCTGATGGGGCTGAATCTGCTCAGCCCCGGCACCACGCAACTGGTGATTCAGGTGGCACCGATTTTATTGCTGATCAGCAGTTTGTTTGTGTTTCGCGAGCGCTTCAGCCTTGGCCAGGGTGTCGGCTTGCTGGTGCTGTTGATCGGTTTTGTCTTGTTCTTCAATCAACGCCTGCATGAACTGCTGACTTCATTGACGGCATACACCACCGGGGTGTTGATCGTGCTGCTGGCTGCATTTGTCTGGGCGTTCTATGGCTTGGCCCAGAAGCAGTTGCTCACCGTGTGGAATTCGCTGCAGGTGATGATGGTGATCTACCTGGCTTGCGCGGTGCTCATCACCCCTTGGGCGCATCCACTGCAAGTGCTTGAGCTCAACGCCCTGCAAGGCTGGCTGCTGTTTGCCTGCTGCCTGAACACCCTGGTGGCCTACGGCGCCTTTGCGGAGGCGTTGGCCCATTGGGAAGCCTCTCGCGTCAGTGCGGCGTTGGCGATTACCCCACTGGTAACCTTTGCCTCGGTGGCCTTGGCGGCCACTTGGTGGCCGGACCACGTGCAGCCCGAGCAAATCAATCTGCTGGCTTATGGTGGAGCCGTGTTGGTGGTTTTGGGTTCGGCCTTGACGGCGCTGGGGCCTTCGCTGTTGGCCGGTTGGCGCGCCCGTAAGGCGCGCTTGGCGGCGTTGGTTTAGCCGCCGCTCAGTTTGTTTTTTAGGCGCTTGCGCCTAACGCCTCTGCCTGACGCAACCAGCGCTGGCGCTGTTCCTCGGTGGAGGGGCGAATGGGCGCAAACTGGCTTAGACGGCGGGTTTTGATGCCGCAGAAACCGAGGATGGTGCGGGTCATTTGCCGATGCCCCGGTGCGCCGTAAACCCAGCGGAAATACCAAGGGGGCGTGTCCAGTGTGACCAGCAAATCAGCCGTACGCCCGCTCAGCAGCTTGTCCCACAGTTGCGAGCGGTTGCGGTACTTGAAGGCGAAGCCGGGCAGGAAGATGCGATCAAAAAAGCCCTTGAGCAGGGCAGGCATACCGCCCCACCAAATGGGGTAAACCAATACCAGGTGCTCGGCCCAATGGATCTGGCGCTGCGCTTCTAGCAGGTCGGGCTCCAATTGCTGGCTTTGTTCGAAGCCATCGCGCAGCACGGGATCAAAGTTCAGGCTCCCCAGCTTTAATTGCCGCACGGCATGGCCTTTGCTCTGCGCGCCTTGGGCATAGGCCTCGAACAGGGCATGGCAAAAGCTGTTGCTTTTGGGTGTGCCGAGAATCATCAAAATACGCTTGCCGTCACCTTCCAGTGGCGTCGCGCCGCTCTTTGTCGCTTCACTCATGTTTTCCGGCCTCCAGCATGTTTTCAGGGCGCACCCAGGTGTCGAATTGTTCATTGCTCAGGTAGCCCAGTTGCAGCGCTGCTTCGCGCAGAGTGGTGCCGTCCTGGTAGGCCTGCTTGGCGATCTGTGCGGCTTTGTCGTAGCCGATATGCGGGTTGAGTGCGGTCACCAGCATCAGGCCACGCTCTAGGTGCTCGGCCATTTTCGCCGCATCGGGCTGAAGACCAGCCACGCAGTGCTGTTGGAAGTTATGGCAGCCGTCCGCGAGCAAGCGTATCGATTGCAGCAGGTTATGAATGATCACCGGCTTGAACACGTTGAGTTGCAGATGGCCCTGGCTTGCGGCAAAAGCAATCGTTGTGTCGTTGCCGAGCACTTGGCAGGCCAACATCGACAGCGCCTCGCATTGGGTTGGGTTGACCTTGCCCGGCATGATCGAGCTGCCCGGTTCGTTGGCTGGCAAGCGCACTTCGGCAAAGCCTGCACGTGGGCCGGAGCTGAGTAAACGCAGGTCGTTGGCAAGTTTCATAAGGGCGACTGCGAGGGTTTTCAACGCACCTGATAGCGCCACCAACGGCTCGTGGCCGGACAGCGCAGAAAATTTGTTAGGCGCGCTGACGAACGGCAGGCCACTTAAGGCTGCCAGTTCGGCAGCCATGGCGTCGGCAAAGCCCAGCGGCGAGTTCAATCCAGTGCCGACTGCCGTGCCACCCTGGGCCAGTTCGCAGACGCTCGGCAGGGTGGCCAGGATTGCCCGTTCGGCGTAGCCCAGTTGCGCGACAAACGCTGACAGCTCCTGGCCAAAGGTCATGGGCGTGGCGTCCATCATGTGCGTGCGTCCGGTCTTGAGCAGGTGGGCATAGCGGTCGGCCTGCTCCTGTAAACCATCACGCAACTCGCGCAGAGCCGGCAGCAGTTGCTGTTTTACGGCCTGCACGGCGGCGATATGCATGGCGGTGGGGAAGCTGTCATTGGAGCTTTGTGCGCGGTTGACATGATCATTGGGATGCACCGGCGTCTTGCCGCCACGGCCGCTGCCGGCCAGTTCATTGGCGCGTCCGGCGATCACTTCATTGACGTTCATATTGCTTTGCGTGCCGCTGCCGGTTTGCCAAACCATCAGGGGAAATTGCTCATCATGCTGGCCTGCCAGCACTTCATTGGCGGCCTGCTCAATCAGCCAGGCCAAGTCGGCAGGCAATTCACCGATGCGCTGATTGACCCGCGCGGCAGCCTTCTTGATTAGCGCCAAGGCATGCACCACTGGCAAAGGCATGCGCTCCTGGCCGATGGCAAAGTTGATCAGTGAACGCTGGGTCTGGGCGCCCCAGTAAGCCTCATCGGGCACTTCCATCGGGCCCAGGCTGTCGGTTTCAGTGCGGCTCATGGTGGCTCTCCTGATGGTTGCGCATGCAGCAAGCCGATTGCCGGTTTGTGAATGCCAGCCTGGGCGTATCTCAGCTTAGGTCGCTGTGCATCACTAGAGGTTCAACATCGATGGCCGATTACCAGCGTGCGTGAGTTTCACCCACCCAGCCAAGGGCTTGGTTGACGGGGACACGTTCACCCTCAGGCCCGCGCAGCACGCCAGTAAAATGCCCAAACCACTGCTGAGTGTCGGCATAGAAAGGTCCGAGCCGCCGGTAGGCGCGGTGACGTTGACGTGGAGTGAAGGTCAGCTCAACGGCGTCATCGGCACTGTTGAGTTGCCAAGGTGCCAGTGGGCTTTGCGGGCTTTGGCTGATGTGGATTGGTCTATTCAGATGCTGGAGTTCACCGCCAAACCACAGGGTGTTTCAGACAGGCTGCTGTGATCGGTCCAGCCAGCGCCAAAATTGCCTGCAATACCGCCAGGTGCGGCGAAGGCGGCGCGGGTCCATTGACTGTTGAGTGGCCATACGCCGCGACCAAAATCCAGAGCGGCGAAGCTTTGGCCTGTGATGCAACCGTATTGCTCTTTACCCACTAACACCGTGCCGCTGCAGGGCAAGGCCAATTGCCGGCTGGTGGCATGAAAACTGTTCGGGCCCAGTGGCGCAACCAGATTGACTGAATCCATATGCGGCGGCCGCTGGATATCCAGTTCGGCCTGCAATGCCTGGCCACCGATGTCGGGTGCGTTGATGGTGATGCGGCTGCGCCCCGTGTGCTCGCTAACGTTGAGTTGCAAGCGCGGGTGATTGAAGTAGTGGCTGGCCTGCGGCTGATCCGGCAAATGGCAGCCGCGCGCGAAAAGGCTGTATTGGCTGCAGGCAAAAGATTGCCCATTCTGCAGATCGAGGAAATAAACCGCGACGTAACCCAGGTAATCCACATCCGCTTGGGTAAAGGACAACATCCAGCGCGGGGTGGTGATGCACCAATGATTCCAGCGTTTACGCCGCCCGAAATGACCGGGGATGGCGCAATCGACATTCGGCCGGGGCGACCAGCCAACTGCCTGGGGGTTGAGTTGGCCGCTGGGGTCGCACAGCGCAATGGCCGCGAATGGTTCGGTGCGGGTGAAACTATTCATCGGACACGTCCATGTGTGTGAGTAGCAGGCCTTTTGAGCCAACGTTCACTGCAGCCAGTTGGGTAAGGCCGCAGCATGCACAAGCAGCAGCTTGTAGGGCAATTACTGGCATTTTGGCCTTTCTACGCAGTGTGCGCCAGTGCACAGTTGTAGCTTGATCAAGTTGGCAGTCGCCAAGCTTGAGTCACATGCCTGCTTAAGCACAGAATGCGCGCACGTGAGCCAAACAAGGCTCATTCTTGACTAGGAGTCATACATGCCTCGCTTTACGGTTTTATGTGCGGCCTTGTTGATGGCCTGTAGCAGTGTTCAGGCGTTGGCTGATGCGAAAAGTCACGCCGCTGATGCCGAGCGTTTCTTGCTGCTGGCCCGCGCAGACAAGCTGGCCGTTCCGGTTTATGCCCAAGTGCAGCAGATGTTTGCCCAGCGCTTTGCTGAAAGTAATGCCCCGCAAAGCGAAAAAGCCCTGTTGGAAACCTACCAGGCGCAGGCCAATGCGGCCCTTGAGCAGGCGGTCGGTTGGGACAAGCTCAAGCCGGACATGGTGGCGCTTTACACCCGCACCTTCACCGAACAGGAAATGAAAGACCTGATTCGGTTCTACGAATCGCCCTTGGGTCAGAAAGTCCTGCAGCAGATGCCGACGCTGACGGCCCAGTCCGCGCAACTGACGCAAAGCAAGTTGGAAACGGCCGTACCCAAGGTCAACCAACTGTTGGCTGAAATGGTCAGCAAGCTGGCCCCGAAAAAAGCGGAGTAATCACGGTAATGGCTACAATTGATCTTTTGCGCGCTGCGCTCACCGAGTTACGGCCGCAGCACCTTGACCTGCTGGATGAAAGCCACATGCACAGTCGTGGCCTGGAAACGCACTACAAAGCGGTGATTGTCAGCGATGTATTCAGCGGGCTGAATGCGGTCAAGCGTCACCAAAAGGCTTATGCCAGCCTGGGTGATTTAATGGGGCAGATACACGCCTTGGCCTTGCACACCTATACGCCTGAAGAATGGGCACAGCAGGGTGTTGCGCCCGCATCGCCAACCTGCAAGGGCGGCCATTAAGCCGGGGCGATCAGTTAAGCGGCAGGTGTCTGAGGCAATTGGTCTCTACACCTGCTGCTGCAACCCACGTAAACTTCGCACCCGCAGGTCAGGCTGACGCCGGACGGCCTGTTTTTGCTATGCGCCATAAGGCGTTTGAGCGGCTTGTACCAATCTGTGCTGGGCTTGCCCGCGTTTCACGCCTGTAAGGGCAGAACAGTTGAAGGCCTTGGCTGCACCTGCCAACTCAACTGACATCGCTAAATCGGGTGTTGTGCCCGTGTTATCTCCCAGTCCGCCCTTTACGTGGGCGACTACTGAAGGAAAGTCTCATGACCGACAAAATCGTCGTTGCTGCGCTGTATAAATTCGTTTCCCTACCGGATTACCACGCACTGCGTGAGCCGCTGCTTGATTGCATGTTGGCGCAAGGCATCAAAGGCACCTTGCTGCTGGCTGAAGAGGGCATCAACGGCACTGTTTCCGGCTCGCGTGCCGGTATTGATGGGTTGATGGCCTGGTTCGCACTGGACGCACGTTTGGCCGATATCGACCACAAAGAGTCGTATTGTGATGAGCAGCCGTTCTACCGCACCAAGGTCAAGCTGAAGAAAGAGATCGTCACCCTCGGTGTGGCCGGTGTAGATCCGAACCAGAAGGTCGGCACCTACGTTGAGCCCAAAGACTGGAATGCGCTGATCAGCGACCCCGAAGTGTTGTTGATCGATACACGTAACGATTACGAAGTGTCCATTGGCACCTTCGAGGGCGCGATTGACCCTAAAACGAAGTCATTCCGCGAGTTCCCCGATTACATCAAGGCGCACTTCGACCCGGCCAAGCACAAGAAAGTGGCGATGTTCTGCACCGGCGGTATTCGCTGTGAAAAAGCCTCCAGCTACATGCTCACTGAGGGTTACGAGGAGGTGTATCACCTTAAGGGTGGCATCCTCAAATACCTGGAAGAAGTGCCGCAAGACCAGACCAAATGGCAGGGCGACTGCTTTGTGTTTGATAACCGCGTCACTGTGCGCCATGACCTGACGGAAGGCGATTACGACCAGTGTCATGCCTGCCGTACGCCGGTGTCGGTGGAAGACCGTCAATCCGAGTTTTACACCCCAGGCGTCAGTTGCCCGCATTGCTGGGACTCGCTGCCAGAGAAAACCCGTGCCGGCGCGCGTGAGCGGCAGCGCCAGATTGAACTGGCCAAGGCGCGTAACCAGCCGCATCCACTGGGTTTCAATCCCCGACTCAACCGCGAGGCTTAAGCATGCGTGCACGCCTGCTGTATGTGATGGACCCGATGTGTTCATGGTGCTGGGGCTTTGCTCCGGTACTGGAGTCCTTGGCTGAGCAGGCCGCTGCTGCGGGTGTTGGTCTGGAGTTGGTCATGGGTGGTTTGCGTCGTGAAGGCGTGGCCATTGATGCCGCTTCGCGCGTGCGTTACCTGGGCTACTGGCAAGCAGTTAATGCCAGCACCGGGCAGTTATTCAATTTCAATGATGGACTGCCAGAGGGGTTGGTGTACGACACCGAACCGGCGTGCCGCGCGCTGGTAACGGCCCGTGCCTTGGCACCTGAACTGGTGTTGCCGCTGAATCGTTTGATTCAGCGCGCGTTCTATACCCAAGGTGTGGATGTTACCCGCGCCAGTGTGTTGGTTGAGTTAGCCGAGCGCGCCGGTATCCCTCGTATCGTCTTTGCCGAGGCCTTCGACAGCGCCGCGCAACGGGCTGCGACGGCAGCCGATGTCAGCTGGGTGCAGGATCTGGGGATTGCAGGCTTCCCCACCTTGCTGGCCGAACGCAACGGACAGATGGCACTGCTGACCAACGGCTACCAGCCGCTGGATGTTTTACAACCCCTGTTGGGTCGTTGGTTGGAGCGTACTGTTAATGCATGACCGCCTGAGCTGGGCGCACATTCGCACGCTGGCCCTGCAGCATAAAAAAGCGCTGATCTGGGCCAATCTGGTCGCCATTTTGGCCACGCTGTGCAGTGTGCCAATTCCATTGCTGCTGCCGCTGCTGGTCGATGAGGTGCTGCTCAACGACGGCGATGCAGCGCTAAAAGTGATGGATAACTTCCTGCCCACTCACTGGGAAACCGCCGTCGGCTACATCGGCCTGATGCTGGTGCTGACGCTGTTTTTGCGCGGCGGTGCGCTGGTGTTCAACGTGGTGCAGGCGCGGCTGTTTGCTCGGCTGTCGAAGGACATCGTCTACCGAATTCGCATTCGTTTGATCGAGCGGCTCAAGCGCATCTCCCTGGCTGAATATGAAAGCCTGGGCAGCGGCACCGTGACCACGCATCTGGTCACTGACCTCGACACCTTGGACAAGTTTGTCGGTGAAACCCTCAGCCGCTTTCTGGTGGCAGTGCTCACTCTGGCCGGTACTTCAGCCATTTTGATCTGGATGCACTGGCAGTTGGCGTTGCTGATTTTGCTGTTCAACCCGCTGGTGATCTACGCCACCGTGTTGCTGGGTAAACGCGTCAAACACCTGAAAAAACTGGAAAACGACAGCACCGGACGCTTCACCCAAGCCCTCACCGAAACCCTGGAAGCCATTCAGGAAATCCGCGCTGGTAACCGCCAGGGTTATTTCCTCGGCCGCCTCGGTGGGCGTGCCAAAGAAGTGCGCGACTACGCCGTGGCCTCGCAGTGGAAGACCGATGCGTCGAACCGTGCCAGCGGCTTGCTGTTCCAGTTTGGTATCGATGTATTCCGTGCCGCGGCCATGATCACTGTGCTGCTTTCTGACCTGTCGATTGGCCAGATGCTCGCGGTGTTCAGCTACCTGTGGTTCATGATTGGCCCGGTTGAGCAACTGCTCAGCCTGCAATACGCCTTCTACGCCGCTGGTGGCGCGCTGACGCGGATAAATGAGCTGTTGGCGCGTAAAGACGAACCGCAATATCCCGGCAGTAGCGACCCGTTTAAAGGCCGCGCTACCGTGGGCATCGAGATCAGCGGGCTGACCTTTGCCTATAACGATGAGCCGGTGCTGAACCAACTCAACCTGAGCATCGCACCGGGTGAAAAAGTCGCCATCGTCGGTGCCAGTGGCGGCGGCAAAAGCACCTTGGTGCAGTTGCTGTTGGGGCTTTATACACCCCAGTCCGGAACCATATGTTTTGGCGGCAGCAGCCAACAAGAAATTGGCCTGGAAACCGTGCGCGAGCATGTGGCGGTGGTGTTGCAGCACCCGGCGCTGTTTAACGACAGCGTGCGCGCCAACCTGTGCATGGGCCGTGAGCGTGATGACGAGGCTTGCTGGCGTGCGCTGGATATCGCTCAACTGGCCGACACCATCCGCAGCCTGCCGCAAGGGCTGGACAGCATTGTTGGCCGCTCCGGTGTGCGCTTGTCCGGCGGGCAACGCCAGCGCCTGGCCATTGCGCGCATGGTGCTGGCCGAGCCGAAAGTGGTCATTCTCGATGAAGCCACCTCGGCCTTGGATGCCGCCACCGAATACGCGCTGCACAAGGCGCTCAACCAGTTCCTGCATGGCCGCACCACCTTGATCATTGCCCACCGCTTGAGTGCGGTGAAGCAGGCTGATCGCGTGTTGGTATTCGACGGTGGCAGCATCGCCGAAGACGGCGGCCATCAAGAGTTGATCGCCGAGGGTGGTCTGTACGCCAAACTCTACGGCCATTTGCAGCACTGATAGCAGCGCTGGGTCTCGGGCGGATGCCGCTTTTTCATCCGCCTTGAGACCGACTGGTGGATGGATGAAGCGCCATGCATCCTACGGTTTCTTCTAACGTAAAACTTTCACGCGGATTTCAGCCAGTAGCCCGGATGCAATTCGGGAGGGCCGGTGGTTGCCTGTAATGTTTGCGGATTGCATTTGGGCTAAGACTGCGGCCTTGCATCTGGCAGTTAAATCGACCGCCTTGTAAATCTTTCGTTACGCAGTTTGGGTGGTTGCAGTCGGCAAGCGCGCTGTTTTTCTCTGTGTATTGAAAACTTGCCGAAAGCACGGGCGCAAAGCCGGGTAGGGCATGTTGCAGCCGCTTGTGAGTGCACCTGCGCTCAGTTGTTATGAGGTCAATCCGCGCCGTTGCATGGCTGCAGCGGTTGATCACAACAACAACGAGGAGGCGCAATGAACGCCGTGAACAAGATTCAGCCGCACAACCCCATCGGCACCGACGGTTTCGAGTTTGTCGAATACACCGCGCCGACGCCCGAAGGTATCCAGCAGTTGCGCGAGCTGTTCACCGCCATGGGTTTTACTGAAACCGCCAAGCACCGCTCGAAAGAGGTCTGGTTGTTCCAGCAAAACGACATCAATTTTGTGCTTAACGGCAGCCCCACCGGGCATGTGCGCGAGTTCGGTTTGAAGCACGGCCCGAGCGCCTGCGCCATGGCCTTCCGCGTGCAGAACGCAGCCCAGGCTGCGGCCTATGTGGCGTCCCAAGGTGCCAAGCTGGTGGGCAGCCACGCCAACTTCGGTGAACTGAATATTCCCTGTGTCGAAGGCATCGGCGGCTCCTTGTTGTATCTGGTGGACCGCTTCGGCGACAAGAGCATCTACGACGTCGACTTCGAGTACATCGAAGGGCGCACGCCGAACGACAACGCCGTCGGCCTCAAAGAGTTGGATCACCTGACCCACAACGTTAAACGCGGGCAGATGGACGTGTGGTCGAGCTTCTACGAGCGCATCGCAGGCTTTCGCGAGATTCGCTACTTCGACATCGAAGGCAAGCTCACTGGCCTGCTGTCACGTGCCATGACAGCGCCGTGCAGCAAGATCCGCATCCCGATCAACGAGTCGGCCGACGACAAATCGCAGATCGAGGAATTTATCCGTGAGTACCACGGCGAGGGCATCCAGCACATCGCCCTGAGCACAGACGATATCTATGCCACCGTGCGCCAACTGCGCGCCAACGGTGTGCAGTTCTTGGCAACGCCTGGCACCTACTACGACAAGGTCGACACTCGTGTCGCCGGGCATGGCGAGCCCACCGATGTGCTGCGCGAGCTAAGCATCCTGATCGATGGAGCGCCGGGCGTCGGTACGCCTGGCGATGACGGCATTCTGCTGCAGATCTTCACCAACACAGTGATTGGCCCAATCTTCTTCGAGATTATCCAGCGCAAGGGTAACCAGGGCTTTGGCGAAGGTAATTTCAAGGCCCTGTTTGAGTCGATTGAAGAAGACCAGATCAAGCGCGGCGTGATCTCCGAGGAGTAATGCCATGAGCCGGCAATGGATCAGTTTCCCCCTGCGTGAAGGCGAGTGCTCGCGGCAAGCGCACTGCGACCTTCCCGAAGGCACATTTGAGCGCGAGATGGGCCGCGAAGGTTTTTTTGGCCCGACCGCACACCTGCACCACAAGCATCCGCCGACCGGCTGGATCGACTGGCAAGGGCCGCTGCGCCCGCACGCGTTCAACTTCAACAACATCGCCAGCGAGCGCGATTGTCCGCTGGCCGCGCCGCTTACCCTGCATAACAGTGATGTGAAGCTGCGGGTGTGGAAAACCCACGGGGCGATGCGCCACTTGGTGCGCAACGCCGATGGCGATGATCTGCTGTTTATCCATGAAGGGGCAGGGCATTTCTACTGCGATTTTGGCCACCTGTTGGCGCTGATGGAAAATTGACCCACCCTGCCGATTGAAATTTGACCCAGGGCGGATTGCTGATTTGTGCATCAGCAACTGTGGATAAGTTT